>Ga0105347_1000064_pt1 | contig 46860 bp, 47 predicted proteins | sample EasRivMeERMLT890_FD_89677 | JGI IMG/M metagenome (GOLD analysis project Ga0105347, IMG submission 89677) | Soil microbial communities from meander-bound floodplain in the East River, Colorado, USA - East River MetaG ERMLT890 | ecosystem: Environmental > Terrestrial > Soil > Floodplain | place... | reverse complement strand
GCGGGCGGGATAGCGAACCAATACGTGCGATAAGCTGAGGGGGCGTCCCTGCTGGAGCCCTCGCTTGCAACAACCGTCAACCGCCAATCTCGAAGGAAACGTCCGGAAGTACTACCTCTTCCACCTCTTCCTCAACCTCCAGCTCTGGTGGCCCATCTGGATAATCTATCTGACGGAGATGCGTGGGCTGACCCTGGCCCAGGTCACGCTGATCGACATTCCCTTCTGGCTCTGCATCATTTTCCTCCAGGTGCCTGGCGCCGCACTCGCCGATCGCTTCGGTCGCAAGCCAGTCCTCATCGCCTCCGCCACCCTCTTCGCGATCGCCATCGTCTTCTTTGGGCTCGCCACCACATTCTGGTTGCTGCTGGTCTCGTACCTGATCTGGGGCGTCGGCTTCTCGATGCTCTGGGGCGTCGAGTCCGCGTTCCTCTACGACTCGCTGAAGGCGATGGGGCGGGAGGACGAGTACCCGCGAATCTACGGCCGCGGCTGGGCGATTGCCATGGCGGCGCAGGTAGCCGGCACGCTGATCGGAGCCCCACTGGCCGAAGCAACCGACCTGCAGACACCAATCGTCCTTTCCGGCGCGATCTCCGCCGTCGCCATCCTCGCCGCCCTCACCTTCGTCGAGCCGCCTGGGGTCAAGGCCCATCACCTGACGTACGGGGAAATCGTCAGCGACAGCGCCTCCCTGGTCCGCCGCAAGCCGGACATCCGCTATGCCATCCTCTTCTTTGGCCTCGTCACCATCGGTAGCATCGCCGTCGTCTTCTTCTTCCAGCCGTTCCTCGTAGACCATGACGTGGGCGTCGGCTCGGTCGGGATCTGGCAGACGCCAATGCGGATCGCCGGCATCATCGCCGCTCTGTCGGCTCACCGGCTGATGAGCGGGTTCGGGGAGAGGCGGACGTTCTACATGATGCCGGTCCTTGTGGTGGCCGGGTACCTGATCCTCGCCACATGGGATTCGATCTACGCTGCGATCGCCTTCCCGATCGTCTTCTTCGCGGTGTCACTCTCGCAGCCCACTGTGACGGACTACATCAACCGGCGCGTCCCCACGGAGCAGCGGGCGACGATGGTATCGCTCACGAACCTGATTCGCTCGGCGGTACTCATCCCAACCGCGCCGCTGCTTGGACTACTGGCCGACGAAGTCTCCGCCGAAGCTGCGTACTTCGCCGGCGCTGCACTCGTGGCGGGGCTCGCGATCCCGTTGTTCGCGCTGTGGTGGCCGACGCTGGGGAAGGCGCCGGAGCGAGGTCCCGTTCCCGATGCTGCGTCCGCGGGGGGAAGCTAGCTGCTACCCAACGAACACGGGCCTGCGCGGCGGGAGCACGTAAATTGCCGTGATCCCCGTGCAGAGGGCCAGCGCCGCCCACTCGTTGATGAACGACAGGACAAACGCGCCCGCGTAAATCAGGTTCGAAGCCAGGTACTGCCTCGTGAGGAAGCGGCGGTAGCCGGGGGCCAGGTCGTGGACGACGAGTTCCCGGAAATTCGCCCAGGCCCAGAGCGAGAACCACGCCACCGCCGGGAGCAGCAGGCCCAGTGTGTAAAAAGCGATTGCTGCCTGGCGTTGGTCGGCGTGCTCCATGTACTCGGCAAGGACGGCCGTGGGGAAGGGGAGGAAGGCAATCGTCATGAGGAAGAAGACGTTGAGCATGAGGAAGCCGTGGTCAACATGGTGGAAGAGCTTGAAGAACGAGTGGTGGTTCGCCCAGTAGATGCCGATCGTGATGAAGCTGAGCACGTAAGCGAAGTAGGACGGCCACTCTTCTCGTAGCGCCTTGCCCAGGCTCTGGTCCCCCTCCACGTGGGGGACGGCTATCTCGATGATCAGCAGCGTGATGGCGATGGCGAAGACGCCGTCGCTGAACGCCTCTATGCGCTGGGTTTCGTTCTGTTCGTGGGAGTCTGCCAATGCCTACCCCGCCGCGCCTGCCTCGCGCAGCACCGATACCTCCTCATCGCTGAAACCGGCCTCCCGCAACACCTCGTCGGTGTTCGCACCTTTCATGGGGGCAGTCGAGCGCACTTTGCCGGGCGTGTCCGAGAACTTGGGGCCGATGCCAACCTGCTTCACCTTGCCGAACTCCGGGTGGTCCACTTCGATCATCATTTCGCGGGCCTGGGTGTGCGGGTCCTCGAACACTTCATCCATGGCCAATACGCGTCCAACGCAGATGTCGCGGTGGCGCAGTTCCTCGAACCACTCGTCGCGGGTCTTTTCCTTGAACTTGCCGCGGATGTACTCGAACATCTCCGGGAACTTCTCACGGTTGTTCTGGTGCGGGATGTACTCCTCGCAGCCCAGGGCCTCACAGGTCTCTTTCCAGAACCAGGGCTCGAGGCTGCCGATGCTGACCCACTTGCCGTCGGCGCACTGGTAGACGTTGTAGCAGGGTATGCCGCCGTTCAGGAAATCGGCGCCCGGCTTCGGCACGAGGCCCGCGCCGAAGAACTGGCCGGTCGCCATCGCCAGAAGGGAGGTGACGCCGTCGCTCATCGCCATGTCGATGTGCTGGCCGCGCCCTGTCTTCTCCCGGGCGATGATCGCGGCAAGGATGGCGTACGCGGAGTAAAGGCCGCCACCTGCGAAGTCGGCTATCACATTGAGGGGGATCGCTGGAGGAGTTCCCGGCCAGCCAGTGGCGCCGAGCGCACCGCCGAGCGAAATGTAATTGATGTCATGCCCGACGAGCTGTGAGTAAGGGCCGGTCTGCCCGTAGCCGCTGAGCGAGCAGTAGACGATGCGTGGGTTGCGTTTGCTGACGGCCTCGTAATCGACGCCCAGCCGCTTGACGACGCCCGGCCGGAAGCCCTCAACTACGACGTCTGCGCCCTCCGCCAGCTTGAGGAACGCCTCCTGGGCCTTCTCGTCTTTCAGGTTGAGCCCAATGGAGCGCTTGTTGCGGCCGAGGGCGTTGTAAGCCTGCGTACGAGGGTTGCCGCCCATATCCATGCGCCGTCCGGCGCCGGGGGTCGCCTCGACGAGGATAACGTCGGCGCCGAGGTCGCCGAGAAGCATCGTACAGTAGGGTCCCGGCGCGAGGCCGGACAGGTCGAGTACGCGAATTCCTTCGAGTGGCATCATGTGGGCGTTGGCTCCTGACGGACGTTTTAGTGGGCCATTATCCAACCACCTCAGTCAGCGGCGCAACAAAGCGGGATTTGCCTGCGCAGCTATAATCAACTTCGTCATGCCCGTGGATATCCGAGTCATCCACGTCCGGGGATTCCTGAGAGCCAGGCTAGCGGGCAAGTTCGACTTCGAGGCTACGAAACGGGCGCTATTGGACATCTCCGCCTCAGCCGACGACGACGACATCAATGTCTTGATCGACGTGCGAGAGGCACCGGCCTATTTCACGTTCCCCCAGGTTTCTGAGCTTGCCTTCGAGTTTCATAATCTCCGACTTGCCGAGGGCCGGAAGACGGGAGTGCTGACCACGGAGGACCGCTTCGACCGCGCGCACTTCTTCGCGATGTCGGCGCGTGGGATGGGCGAACAGGTCAGAGCCTTCTCCTCTTTCGAAGAAGCTTTTGACTGGCTCCAGGGGTAGTACGGGCGCGTTGCCGCCCTTCTCCCCTGCTGCTACGATGGGTATTCACGTGGGGCTGTAGCTCAGCTGGGAGAGCGCGACACTGGCAGTGTCGAGGTCAGGGGTTCGAGCCCCCTCAGCTCCACCACCTTCAATCGTAAGGCTGAGAAGGAGAGTAGTAAGGCCAGCGCCAGAGAGCCGGCGGCGGTGCAAGCCGGCAAACAGGCCTGAACTCGCTCCGAAGCCTCGCCGGTGAGCCAAAGGCTAGCCGGCGACGGCCACCGCCCGTTACAGCGGCCCGAGTGTCCCTCGCGTTAGTGGGGGGCACCAGGGTGGTACCGCGGAGAAACAAACGCCCTCCGTCCCTGTGGACGAAGGGCGTTTTATATTGGGAGCAATATGGACGTATCAGTAGGCGACCAGTTCGAAATACTGGCAAGGCTCCTTCTTGCTGCGCTACTGGGGGCCTTTATCGGACTTGAGCGTGAACTCAGGGGCTACCCGGCTGGCATTCGCACGATTGCCCTCGTAACCATGGGCGCCTGCCTCTTCACCGATGTCTCCCAGCTCGTGGGTGCCGGCGACCGGATAGCGGCCCAGATCGTCACAGGCATCGGGTTTATCGGCGCCGGCCTCATCTTTCGGGAAGGAGAGGGCGTCAAGGGCATCACCACAGCGGCTACGATCTGGGCTGCGGCCGCTATTGGCATGGCCATAGGCATTGAGCTGTATGTGGTGGCGATCGCTGGTTCGGGAATCATATTTGCGCTCCTGTGGTCAAGACCGGTTACACACCGTATAGAGGAAATCCTGCGCCCGCATGAGGGGGCGTTGCGCTCCAGTTTCGACAACATGGTCAGCGGAGAGAAAGTTACCGACGAAGAGAAGCGAACGGACGACTAGGAGATGGACATGAGCCAACAGGCTGTCACGAAAAGCGAGCGCTACAATCCCGCCGAAATTGAGCCCCGCTGGCAGCAACGGTGGGAAGAGTCCGGGATCTACAAGACCGACCTGGGCAATACCCGCGAGAAGTTCTACTGGCTGACGATGCTGCCCTACACCTCGGGCGACCTGCACGTCGGCCATTGGTATCCCATGGGGCCGTCGGACGCCGGCGCTCGCTTCCACCGGATGAACGGCAAGAACGTCTTCTTCCCCATCGGCTTCGATGCCTTCGGACTCCCCGCCGAGAACGCTGCAATCAAGCGCGGCATCCACCCGAAGAAGTGGACCTACGACAACATCGACAGGATGCGCGGCCAACTTCGCACCATGGGCGCAATGTTCGACTGGGATAGCGAGGTCATCACCGCGGATCCGGAGTTCTACCGCTGGAACCAGTGGTTCTTCCTGAAGATGTTCGAGAAGGGGCTGGCCTACCGGAAGAAGGCCCCCGCCAACTGGTGTCCGAGCTGCCAGACGGTCCTCGCCAACGAACAGGTCGTGCAAGGGGCCTGCGAGCGCTGCGGCACGACCGTCATCCAGCGCGAGCTGGAGCAGTGGTTCTTCCGCATCCGCGACTACGCCGATGAGCTGCTGGACTTCAGCGGCATGGAGTGGCCCGACCCGGTCGTGACGATGCAACGCAACTGGATCGGCCGCTCGGCGGGTCTGGAGGTGGAATTCGGCCTGGACATTGGGGGGGTGGAGGAGAAGGCAATCCGGGTCTTCACGACCCGGCCCGACACTATACACGGCGTCTCCTTCATGGTCCTGGCGCCGGAGCACCCACTCGTCCCAAGGCTGACCACACCTGAGCAGAAGTCGGAGGTCGAGGCCTACGTCGAGCAGGCGCAGCACGAGACCGAGATCGAGCGATTGAGTACGGAGCGCGAGAAGACCGGCGTCTTCACCGGCGCCTACTGCACGAACCGCTTCAACGGCGAGGAAGTGCCGATCTGGATCGCGGACTACGCGCTGGCCTGGTACGGGACCGGCGCGGTGATGGGCGTCCCCGCGCACGACGAACGTGACTTCGAGTTCGCCAAGAAATTCGGGCTGGGTTGCCCGGTTGTCATCGCACCGGCCGACTGGGACGGCGAGTCCCTGGAGGAGGCGTACCTAGAGCCGGGGACGATGGTTAACTCCGGCCGGTTCGACGGTACGCCAAACGAAGAGGGCAAGGCTGCTGTCATCGCCTACGCCGAAGAGCAGGGCTGGGGCGAGCGCAAGGTCACCTACCGCATCCGCGACTGGCTGATCTCGCGCCAGCGCTACTGGGGCACGCCGATCCCAATGCTCTACTGCGAAAAAGATGGCATCGTCCCGGTTCCCGAGGATCAGCTCCCGGTTGTCCTGCCCGAGGATGCCGAGTTCAGCCCAACCGGCGAATCCCCCCTCGTGAAACACGAGGGGTTCTTAAACACCACTTGCCCAAAGTGCGGCGGCCCCGCTCGCCGCGAGACTGACACCATGGACACGTTCATGGACAGCAACTGGTATTTCGTCCGCTACCTGTCCCCGGACTACCACGAAGGCCCGGTCGATCCAGAGGTCGCTAACACATGGCTCCCGGTGGACCAGTACACGGGCGGCGCCGAGCACGCCGTCATGCACCTGCTGTACTCGCGCTTCTTTTGGAAGGTCGCTCGGGATATGGGCTTGCTGACGGGCGACGAACCGTATCTGCGGCTGTTCAACCAGGGCCAGATACTTGGGCCGGATGGACAGCGCATGTCGAAGTCGCGTGGCAACGTCGTCGCGCCGGACGAGCAGGTTCAGAAGTACGGCGCCGACGCATTCCGCTGCTTCCTGATGTTCATCGGGCCATGGGAGGACGGCGGCCCCTTCAACCTCGAAGGCATAAGCGGAATCGAGCGCTGGCTGAACCGCGTGTGGGCCCTTGTGCTGGGAGAGACAACGGCTTTCGGCGATCCCGGCGAGGATGCCACACGTGAGATGCGCCACCTCACCCACAAGACGCTACGCCGCGTTACGGCAGACTACGAGGGGTTCCGCTGGAATACCGCCATCGCGGCGCTCATGGAGATGGCTAACGGCCTTTCCCGCGCCCGCGAGGCAGGCCCGGTGGACCAGGCCGCCTGGGAAGAAGCAACCGAGAAGCTAATGCTGATGATAGCGCCCCTCACCCCCCACCTCGCCGAGGAGCTGTGGGAGCGGACCGGCCACGAGTTCAGCGTCCACCTGCAGCGTTGGCCGGCCTACGACGAAGGCCTGGCCAGCGAAGATGCGATCACGCTGGTCGTCCAGGTGAACGGCAAAGTCCGCGACCGGATCACCGTGGCTGCGGACATCACCAAGGACGATGCGAAGCGAATCGCCCTCGAAAGCGAGGCGGTTACCCGCCAGCTGGCTGGGGGCGAACCACGCAAAGTGATTTATGTGCCAGGCAAACTGGTCAACATCGTCGCCTGATTTCTGGGCTGCTCATCACGCGCTTCAAGCCGTAAACTTGGGTCGTGCCACACGTCTCCGTCAGTGAAATCATCCCCGCCTCGCGGGCTGAGGTGTGGTCCGTACTGTCCGATATCGCGCACGCCGGTCGCTGGAATAAGGCCTGGACCCGGATTGAGTTCACATCGAACCAGACCCACGGCGCCGGCACCCGATTCCGTGCGCTGACTGAATCGGGTGACGACTTCGAGTTCGAGATCGCGACCTGGTCTGCTCCCGAGCACCTCGAGGTACGGCCCCTGCGAGATACCGGAGAACCGCGGTACCCTGTGATGCTGGAATCGCACGAGTTTCGGCTGAATCCATCGGAGTCCGGCGACGAAACCTTACTGGAGCTGAGAGCGAACGCCTCGGCCCATGGGCTGAAGGGGCGGTTGATTGCGGCGTTCATCTGGCCTGGCCACCAAAGAGAGGGGCTCAAAGCCGCTCTCGACGAGATCTCGGAGGCAGTGACGGGTATCGCATCGCCCGTGGAACCCACCGGGCCATCTGAGCCGTTATCCAGTTAGACCTATGCTCAGCATCTCCATCCGCATCTCGCTTGTCGCGGCGGCGGCAGGGTTGTCCGTTTCCCTGGTCAATTCGGGTAAGGTAGCTGCCGCTGATGACCTGGCGGTGACCTCGACCATCGTCTATGACGTACAGACTTCTGACGTCCCGGTGCGTGTCACCTGGGATGTCTCGATCACCGACAACGACCCGGAGACTCAGCCCAGCGGCTCCGGGGTGCTTGTCTTCTATGACACGGTGAATTTGCCAGTAATTCGGGGTGCGACTGGCGTCGCGGTGACAGATGAAGCAGGACGACTACTGACGTGGAGCCTGAGTGACCCGGGACGAGGTGTCGCGGAGAGCATTGCAATAGGGCTTTCCGATCCCCTGTTCTATAGAGAGTCCGCGAAACTCCGGATTGTTTATGCGGTTCCGCCAGAACGGACCGAGGGGATCCTCGTGACCCCGAACTATGCCTACATCCCGGTCATCACTGCCGGCGATGAATCGACGGTCGTTGTCAACACACCAGTTGGGAATGGTTGGGAGACAACGCTCGAAGCCAGCGAATGCCCTGCCGCCTCCGCGAACAGTTTCAACTGCAGCGGTGGAGGTGATGGTGCGTACGTGGCGGCGACGGTCGAAACGGTCAAACCAGGGGCGGTCGCCCGGACCATTTTCGTTGTAGAGATGGAGAAAGAGCCCCTCCAAATCGAGCTTGCCTACTTGCAAGGAGAGGACGCGGCCGCGACCCATCAACGCGAATTGCTAACCGCAGCCCTTCCACTCATAGAGGAGATCTACGGCGTGGCGTACGATGGGCCACCTGCCGTGACTGTCGCTCACGGAGGGCGCCAGTCTGTCCTGGGATACGAAGGGTTAGCCACCTGCTCGGCCACCGGTTGCGTTCTTGTTGTGTCACCGGTGGCAGACGATTACACGGTGTTGCACGAGGCTACGCACCTCTGGTCAGACCTGTACACCAAGCGCTGGCTGGCCGAGGGATTCGCGGAGCTCGTATCCCACGAGGCAATACCTCTCCTGCCTCCGGGGTTGTTCCAGGGTGGAATCCCGGTGCGCCGGGCCTCCGGCGCCAACTTGCAACTGGATGACTGGGGGGGTGCCGGCTCGATCATTGGCGCCGATCCCGAAGAAGTCGCGGTGATCGAGGCCGGGTACGACTACTCCCTGCGCTTCCTGGAGTCCCTGCGGTCGACGTATGGGCTGGACATGCTGCGAGCCGTGAACCGGTCGATCGTTGCGACTGGCCCGAGCGATAGCCGCAAGTTCATGGACCTCGTCGAGCAGTCCACACAGGAGACACTCGACTCCGACTTTCTGCTCTGGGTCTTTCCCGATTCTTACCGCGCGATCCTCGAACAGCGGCGCCAGGCCAATACCAGGCTGGCAGCCTTGCGGGCGACTCTGGCTGAGGAGGGACTACCGGATACGGCGTTGGTCTCCATCCAGCAGCAGGTCGCGGGCTGGTCGTTCTCGGACGCCCTCGTCGGCATCGAACAACTCGAAACGAACCTGAATACTTATATCGAACTAAGCAGTCAGCTTGAATCGCTTGAGACGGACTCGGAAGCGGCTGGGCTTGTACTTTCCAGTGAGGTTGCGGACGCACTGAACCGATTCGACTTCACGGCCGCAACCAACCTCATCGCCTCGTCGCGACGGGCTCTCGATCTTTACATCGAGGCCCAGGAGGAAGTCGATGCCGACCGGAACATCTGGGCGGAATTTGGCCTGCTCGGAAGCGATCCAGAGGATGAACTACAGAAGGCAGCGCAGGCATTCGAAGACGGCCAATTTACGGAATCAGCGGAGCAGTCTGAAGAGGCCATCAATCTGGTTTCGGACGCGCAGCAGCAGGCAATGCAACGGGTGCTGATCGTTGGCGGCTTCCTGCTGGTAATGGCGATCTGCGTTGGCCTCGCGGTCGCCATCGGACGATGGCGCTACCACGTGGCACACGTCTAAGCGCCTAGCCGCCGGGGCGTTCGGTGGAGCGGGCTTCGAGGGCATCAATCCCGTTCCTCACGGTCCCCAGGAAACTCTCGAGTTGGTCCTCCAGGCGGCGAAGCGTTTGCAGGGAGTAGGCATCGGCCTCGCGCATCTCGCGTCTGCTCTCCGTGAGTGATTCATCGAGCCTGCCCCTCGCCTGTTCCTCTGCCGACCGCAATAACTCCCGGGCCTTTTCTTCCGCCGCCGAGACCACTTCACGGGCGCGGGTCTGCGCAGCCTGCACTACCTCCGTTTGGGCGAGGCGCTTCTCCAATTGTTCGTCGGCCTCGGCCAGACGTTCCTGCGCCTGATGTTCACCTTCGCGAACGATCTCATCCCTTCGATCGACGACATCCCTGGCGTCATACACCTCCCGGGGCAGGGCCACGCGCAGCTGATCTACGAGGTCGATGAGCTGCTGGCGGGAAACGACAACGCCGCCGCCAAGCGGGAGCTTCCGGGCATCGGCGGCAATCTCTTCCAGCCGGTCGATGAGGTGTAGTACGTCCAATCTAGCCCTTGCGTCCCTTGCCGAACTTGCCCTCGAGGGCCTTCACCACTCCCGCCGGAACAAGGTCCCCGACGTCGTATCCCAGGCTCGTCACCTCACGGATTCGGTGTCCACTCACGTACAGGTGCTCAAGGCTTGCCATGAGGTACACGGACTCGATCTCGGGCGCCATCTTCTTGTTCATCAGGGTCATGTCGAGCTCGGCTTCGAAGTCAGTGACGGCGCGGATTCCGCGGACGAGGACACGCGCATCACGTTCGCGGGCGAAGTCCACAACGAGGCCCTCGAAGCTGGTCACTTCGACGTTGGGAAGATGGGCGACAGATCCAGCAAAAAGCTCAACCCGTTCCTCTGTTGAAAATAGCGCCCGTTCCGGCGGGAGGGCGTAGATCGCCACCACGACGTTCTCGAAAAGGCCGGCCGCCCTCTGGGCGATGTCCACGTGACCATTGGTGACGGGATCGAAGCGCCCCGGATAAATGGCTGTCAGCAAATTACTCGTCCTCCCATGTGTTCCGTCAATTATCGTCAGACGCGACGTAGATGGCCACTGCACCATCTCCGTGCTTGATTGTCTTCCTCAGGCGGAACTGGGCAAGGGAAGCTGGTGCATCTCCCCTCGATGAGTGCTCAACTGCGATTGTTGCCGTCACGCGATCGAAAACCGTCGTCGCTGCCAATTTCGCCATCGTTGGCCAGGCCTCAGTGTCGTCGTACGGCGGATCCGCAAGGATTAGTGTGACACCGGGTTCCAGCGCCGGAACAACGCGCGTAATGTCCCCGGTGTGGACCGCGGCTCTTGAGTCCAGGCCCGTGACTTTCAGGTTGGCCTGGATCACCCTGGCCATGCCGGAGTTACGCTCAACGAAGTCGCACCATTCGGCGCCCCTGCTGAGCGCTTCGATGCCCAAAGCACCGGTGCCTGCGTATAGATCGACCACGTGGGTAATGTCAGTGTCTAGCGCGTTCAGGGCAGAGAATAGAGCGCCCTTCAGCATGTCAGAAGTTGGCCGCACCGTCGGTGTCCAGTTTCCCGCCTTCCTCGTCGGCGGACCTTTCAGGCGGCGACCCCGGGCACTGCCCGCTATCACGCGCAAGGCAGGATTGACCTAGCTGGTCGTGACCTTTGTGTCGTCGCTGTCCGAGGCCACGTTACCGTTCTCGTCCCGGACAGTGCCCGTGACTGTGTTCGTCACCACCTCACCGGATTCATCGGGTGCGTTGTCGGTGAATGTGCACTGGATTTGGTCTGCGCCACCATTGATAACTCCGGCGCCGTCACCATCATCTGGTGCGAGGACAGCACCGATCACGGGATTGTCGCCGGGACCGCTGCAGTCGGCTTCGATGTCCGGATAGAGGGTATCAACGAGCGACTGAACGGTGACCGGGATTGAACTGTCATTGTCGATCGAGATGAGGTACGTGACTTCTGATCCAGGCTCGGCGATCTCATTGTTGGAGAAAATCGAATCGTCGTCACTCGCCGCGTCCGCGACTTTGCCCACTTCGACAGCCAGCCCGGCGGCCTTCGTGGGCGTGGGCGTTGCGCCATCGGTCGGCGCCGCAGAGGGTGTCGGCGTTTCGGTATCCGGAGCGAAGGTGGAGATCGGAGAGGGTGTTGTCGTCGGTTCACCGGTGCGGACATCCACGAGAAGTTGCTGGCCGAAGCGGCGATCGCCATCGCTGACTACGAGGACGACGTTGAACTGGCCCGCCGCATCCGGCGTCCATTCCGCCGTCGTGCCCGAGCCGGTGATGGAACCGTTGTCCGGCGCTTCCCAGCCCGGCACCAGACTCGCGTCATTAGGCCGGCTCAGGCTGGTTGTGTTCGTGGTGACGAAGTCGCGCAGGACCGGCCAGACGTTCGCCACGTCCGACTGAGAAGACCCATCCGAAAGGTGGATCCCCCCCAGTCCGTAGGCCTGCACCAGTTCCAGCTTGAAGTTCACGCTGAACGAGTTCTCGATGAATATTCGCGTCCGTTCCGTGCCGCCCAGGGCGTACGATACGGTCAACGAGTCCTCGTTCCACTCCAGCTTCGAAGCGCCCTCCCCCTCGTCCAGGTTGCTCGCGACCAGCTTTACCTTCGTCCCTGGCTTGAGATCCTCGGGGTTCTTGGGCTCCCTCACCGCGGCCTCGCTGGCCATCACCATCGCGTTTAGATAGCCGATAGTTCGCGCTTCATCGCCCTGCCCCTGGATGCTGAACGGGCTCATGACCAGCCAGACTTTTCGGGCATCCGTCTTTTCGGCGATTGTGGAAAGCGCGCCAGGCATCGTCTCCCAGTAGGAGACAGGATCAGCCACCGGTAGCACTTTCAGGAAGTCAGCCTGCTCTCCCAGCTTGTCCCATTCGTAGGCCTGTTTCTGGTCGCCGGGTGGCGGGAGGGTCAAACTAAGCCGCTTGTCTGCACCGTGTAAAGTGCCTGCCAGTGCAGATACGAAGCTCGTGAACTGCTCCCCAAGGTCGGGGTCCACGTTGGAGTATTCGAGGTCGATCCCCTCGACACCAGCTGCCTCGACCGTGGTCACGATGGCCTGGACGTGTTGGGCACGCTTCGTCTCATCCTCCAGGATTTCGTTGACGATGCCGGCCGTGTCCTCTCCACTACCAACAATAGTTGGCAGGCGGATGGTGCCCTCGGCGGGCAGCGTGTCGCTCGCGGTGCCCTGAACCGATGCATCCGCCGCGGGCACGTAGTCGCGTGTGCTTACGATCTGAACACCAGGCCCTGCGGCCCCTTCCTGCCTTCTCAACTCCGCCTCCACCCGCGGCGCGTCCGCGGCACTCACGTAGTCACCGCTTATGGATCGCGAAACTCCGGCATCCGGGCTCAACGATCCCTCAAACGGCAGCGAGGCGCCGACCTGGAAAGTGCCGGGCACGACCTGCAACACAACCAGGTTGGCGGGCACGATCTCGAATTCACCCTGCGCAACGCTGCCATCGTTGATCAACTCCACATCCGCCTGGCGCTCCCAGTTGTTGTTGACTACCGAGTAGAAGCCAAGCACTGTGGCGTCCGTCGCCGTTTCCAGCAGGGGCAGGCCGATAATCGCCTGGACGTCCTTTTCGGTCTCGAACTCGATGTACTGGCTTTGCGCGGTTAGGCCGGCCGATAGAGAAGGCACGGGCACAATCTGGCCGGTGATGCCCTCAGCCACCTCAACGGTTTGGCCATCTCCTGAACCCCCGTCATCGCCTCCTCCCAGCACAGACGAGGCCACGAAGACGAGGACAATGACCAACGCGAGGAAAGCAATGGTCCCACCAATGATGATAGGTGCGGGGTCGCGGTCCGGTCGTTGGCGCAGGAGTCGCTCGAACGGCCCTTCAGAGCGGGGCATATCGCGGCGCAAGCGTCCGCGAGGGGGCTGATCTCGGGGCGGGGGCGGGTTTCGTCGCATTTATTTAGGCGGTCGTGATCCGGTACTGGCCGAGGCGTGGCCCGAATCGAACGGTAGTGTAACACAGGGTCCGCGACTGAAAATACCGGGCCGATTGTGCCTTTACAGGGCACTGATCCGGCCTCTATAATCCACATAGACGCGCGCACAGCGCTTGAGGACTGAGGGCATGGCCCCCCAGTCATTTTTTTTCAGGAGACACCAACCCGAGATGCCTACGAGACAGGTTCCGCTTACCAAAGAGGGGCTAAAGAAGCTCGAACTCGAGCTGGACGAACTCATCAACGTCCGACGCCCGGAAGTGGCGCAGCGGATCCACGATGAGAAGGAACTCGTGGGAGCGCAGAACGCCCCGGAATACGAGGACGCTCGCTCCGAACAGGCTTTTGTCGAAGGGCGAATCGCCGAGATCCAGGACATGATCCAGAATGCGGTCATTTTCGAGGAGACGCACGACCACCAGACAGTCTCGCTGGGTTCCCACGTCCAGGTGAAAGACCAGGACGGCAAGAAGCAGAAATTCCTCATCGTCGGCGGCCCGGAGGCCAACCCGCGCGAGGGCAAGGTCAGCAACGAATCGCCCGTCGGCGCCGCTCTCCTCGGCAAGAGGGTCGGGGACAAGGCGGAAATCAAGGCGCCGGCTGGCACCCTTGAGTGGACCATCACCGCGGTCGACTAGCGACGGCGGGAGACGCAAAGTTACAATCAGGCGGGGTTAGCGCCCCGCCTTCTTATTTCCCGCGATGCCTGAAGAAGACCTGATTGCCCAACGCAAGGAAAATTTAGAACGGCTGCGCGCCGCCGGCATCGACCCTTACCCTCCCCGCTTCAATCGCACCCACACGGCCGCGGAGGCCGTTCAGCTGACGCCCGACGAGGGCGAAGGCCCGGCCGTGACCGTGGCCGGCCGCGTGATGGCAATGCGCGGCATGGGCAAGGCCTCCTTTCTCGACGTGCGCGATGGTACTGGCCGGATCCAGGCTTACATCAAGCAAGAAAACGTCGGTGCCGAGCCTTACGCCAGGCTCAAGGACATCGACCTCGGCGACTTCCTGGGTGTCACTGGCCATCTTTTCCGCACAAAGACCGGCGAGCCTACCGTGGAGGTCAGCGAGTACACGATTCTCGCGAAGGCGCTCCGGCCGCCCCCGGAGAAGTGGCACGGATTGCAGGACGTCGAAGCACGTTACCGCCAGCGTTACCTCGATCTCCTCGCCAACCCCGAAGCACGCCGCGTATTCGAGATCCGCTCCGGCGTCATCGCCGGAATCCGCCGGTACCTCGACCAGCGCGGCTACCTGGAAGTCGAGACGCCGGTGTTGCAAGGGGTTGCGGGGGGCGCTTCTGCCCGCCCGTTCATGACGCACCACAACGCCCTCGACCGCGACCTCCACCTCCGCATTTCGCTGGAGCTCTACCTCAAGCGCCTCGTAATCGGAGGCTTCGACCGTGTTTACGAAATCGGCCGGATCTTTCGCAACGAGGGCGTCTCTACGAAGTACAACCCCGAGTTTACAATGCTGGAGTGCTACGAGGCCTACGCCGACTACAACGCCGTGATGGACTTGGTGGAGGAGATGGTCCACGGGATCGCGCTGGACGTGCTCGGCACGCCTCACGTCCAGAACGGCGACGACGTGATCGACTTCACCCCACCCTGGCCACGCCTCCCTTTGACCGCCGCGATCAAGGAACGCTGCGGCATTGACGTCGAAGCGACCACCAACCTGCCGGCCCTCGCTGAAGCCGCGCGAGCATCTGGGCTGCACGTCGAGCCCGAATGGGGCCGGGGCAAGATCATCGACGAACTCATGACAATGCACGTCGAACCTCACCTCGTACAGCCCACATTCCTCATCGACTATCCGATCGAGCTCTCTCCTCTCGCCAAGCGCAAGCCCGGCGCCGCCCATCTCGTCGAACGCTTCGAGTTCTTCTTCTGTGGCCGCGAGGCCGGCAACGCCTACACGGAACTAAACGACCCCGTGGACCAGCGCGAGCGGTTCGTTGAGCAGGCTCGACTTCGCGCCGCCGGGGACGACGAGGCCGAGGTCGTGGACGAGGACTTTCTCGTGGCCCTGGAGTACGGCATGCCTCCCACCGGCGGCCTCGGTATCGGCATCGACCGCCTAGTGATGGCGCTCGCCGGCGTGTCTTCCATCCGCGAAGTGATCCTGTTCCCGGCGCTGCGCGAGCGGCATGACTGAACTCCGGGCGGAAGGCGCCGCCGGATGGGAAGCAATCGCCGACGGCTGGACCCACCTCATGCGGACCGGCACGGGGGGAGTCGCCGAGTCCCGCCGTCTCGTCCTGGACCCGGCGCACCTGACCGCGCTTGGCGACGTCACAGACAGGCGCGTTCTGGACGCGGGTTGTGGCGAGGGCCGTTTTGCTCGCATGCTGGCGGAACGAGGCGCGAATGTTACCGCCTTCGACCTCGCGGAGACGATGATCACCAACGCTCGCAACGCGGAGGAGGAAACGCCCCTGGGCATCGACTATCGCGTTATGGACATGGCAGACCTGGGCGATTTCGATGACGCCACATTCGACCTTGCGATAGCCTATTTGTCGATCATAGACGTGCTTGACTACGAGAAGGCGATAGCAGAGATCGCCCGCGTGCTTAGGCCCGGCGGCGCGTTCCATTTCTCGGTCGTCCACCCCTGTCACGCACCGCCGAACTCCTCATGGGAGCCGAGAACCCCTGGAACGTTTCCTGTCTTCGATCGGGACAAGCTCTACAAGAAGATCGACAACTACTATCCAGCCCGCGAGCTGCGCTTCCGCATGTGGCCCACCGCCCCCGCCGAGACCCTGAACTACCACCGTCCTCTCTCGGACTACGCCCACACTTTGCGCGCCGCTGGCCTCCAGATCACGGACATCCACGAACCTTATCCCGCCGAAGAGGAGATGACACAGCGCGACTACCTCCGCGAGCACTACCGCGTCCCGTTCTTCATGCTCATCGAAGCGGTGAAGCCGTGACGAGCGGCTACAAGGCGGTCGTCTTCGACCTCGACGGCGTCCTCTGGGACGGCGAACCGCTATACCACGAGGCCTTCAACGTGGTGCTGAGGCCGTACGGACACGTCTTGACGATGGATGAGTACCCCCAGATCATCGGCTCCTCGGTGGAAGCGTCGTGGGCGTGGGTGCTGAACCGCTTCGAGATTGACGAGCCACCGGACAAGTTCTATCGGGGGTACGACGACGCGGTGCTCAGCCTCATGGAGAACCACATCGAGCCACTCCCAGGCGTCCGCGAGGTGGTCGCGGACCTGAACGACCGCGGCCTCCCCGTGGGACTCGCTTCAGCCTCCCTCCGCCAGTGGGTGGACGCCACGCTCACCGGCCTGGGGATGGCCGGTCAGTTCGCGGCCACGGTCAGTGCATCCGAGGTGAAGCAAGCCAAGCCCGCGCCGGACATGTACCTGGAGGCGGCCCGACGGCTGGGCATCGATCCCACCCTTTGCGTTGCCGTCGAAGACACGCGCACCGGCATCCGCTCCGCCAAAACTGCTGGCATGTACGCCGTCCAGGTCCGCGCCGCTTCGACAGCGCTTCCGCCGATCGAAGAAGCCGACTCAGTCATCGAGACCTACGCTGATTTCGACCTGTCGCTCTTCGAATGATTCGCCACTTCACCGCCACGGCTTTCGTAGTCCGCGGCGACGCCACCCTCCTTCACTGGCACCAGAAACTCCAGCAGTGGATGCCTCCCGGCGGCCACATCGAAGAGAACGAGACCCCGGTCGAAGCCGCCCTCCGCGAGGTCCGTGAGGAGACTGGCCTTCAATGCGAAGTGGTCATCACCTCTACCGTTCACGAATTCGCACACCCGAAGCAGATCCCCGCTCCGTACACGATCCTGCTCGAGGACATTCCCGGCCCTGACGAGCCCCACATCCATATCGACCTGATCTACTTCGTCGCGCCAATTGAAGGCACTGACCATGATCCCGTTCATGACCCCACGCTTCGGTGGGTCACGCTGGACGAACTGCGCGAGAATGTGCCGCTCGACGTCGCCGGCTGCGGCGTATCCGCAGCCATGCAGGACGATGTGCGCGAGCTGGCGATTGCGGCCATCAGGACCGTCGCCGACGCAGAGTCTCTGGCCTAGCCCCTTTTACTCTTTACTCTTTACTCTTTACTCTTACCCCCATGCTCAGCCTGCAACTCCTGCGCGAAGATGCCGAGGCGGTGCGCCGTGCCCTTGCGCGACGGAACACGGAAATCCCGATTGACCGCGCCCTAGAGCTCGATTCGGAGCACAGGAAGCTGCTGGCCACCGTCGAGGCGCAGCGGGCGGAGAAGAACGACCTATCGAAGGAGATCGGGCAGCTTGCGCGGGAGATGAAGCAGGCGGACACGAAGGAGGCGAAGCACGCCGAGCACCGCCGTTCGGACCTCGTGGCCCGCTCCAGCTACATCGGTGAGCAACTGGACGAGATGGAGAGCCGCCTGGACGCCATCTCCGCGGAGTTGCGCTCCGTCCTCCTGGACATACCGAACATCCCGGACGAGACCGCCCCCGAGGGCCCGGACGAATCGGGCAACGTCGTCGTCCGGCAGTCCGGCGAGCCGGCTGCGCTCGACTTCGAGCCGAAGCCGCACTGGGAGCTGGGCGAGTCCCTGGGGATCATCGACTTCGAGCGCGGCACGAAGCTGGCAGGCAGCCGGTTCTATGTCCTGCGCGGCATGGGAGCGAAGCTAGAGCGCGCCCTGATTGCCTGGATGCTGGACCTGCACGCCTCGCGCGGCTACTTCGAGATCTACCCGCCCGCGATGATGAAGGAAGAGAATCTCTGGTCCGGAGGCTGGCTCCCCAAGTTCGGGGAGAACATGTACCACGACGCTGAAGATGACTTCTGGTGGATCCCCACCGCCGAGGTGGCGCTGACCAACATGCATCGCGACGAGATCATGGAGCCGGGCACGCTCCCCATCAACTACTCGGCCTGCACTCCGTGCTTCCGGCGCGAGAAGATGTCCGCCGGACGCGACGTGCGCGGCATCAAGCGCGGCCACCAGTTCGACAAGGTCGAGATGTACAAGTTCGTCGAACCCGAGCAGTCCGCTGAAGCGCTGGAGTCGCTGGTGAAAGACGCGGAGGCCGTCGCCGAAGGGCTGGGGCTGACGTATCGAATCCTGGAACTGTGCACTGGCGACCTCGGCTTCAACGCGGCGAAGACGTATGACGTGGAGGTCTGGTCCCCGGGCTGCGAAGAGTGGCTGGAAGTATCGTCTTGCTCCAACTGCACCGACTTCCAGGCCCGCCGCGCCAACATCCGGTTCCGCCGCGAGAAGGGCGCGAAGCCCGAATATCCACACACCCTGAATGGCTCCGGCCTCGCCCTCCCCCGCACGATGATCGCGGTGTTGGAGAACTACCAGCAGCCTGACGGAAGCGTCATTATACCCGAAGTCCTGCGGCCCTATATGGGCGGGGTGGAGCGTATCGATTCGCGATAGAATCTTGGCATGCCTCCCAAAGCTCTGGGAAAAGTCAATGCTCGTCCTGGAGAGTCGGAAAGCGAACTCAGGTCTCGCATCGTCCGATATTCCGTTGCCTCTGGACTGGCAGGAATCTGGGGTATCGCCCTCACGATTGGTGTAATTTGGCTGTTCCAGGGTGAATCAGTCTTCTCCGTCGGAGTCCTATTGTTGACTGCAATTGCTGCCTCGATAATCGGGATCCCAATTTGGATTCGTTCTGTGAGGGCAATGCACAAGGCCACCGGTGAGTCGCACGACTGACCGCGCTAAGATCGCCGTATGCGCATCCTCGCCGTTGACGTCGGCACCGGCACCCAGGACATTCTCCTCTTCGACTCCGAGCAGCCCGTCGAGAACGCCCTGCAGTTGATCATGCCCTCGCCGACGCAGATCGCCGCGACCCGGATTCGTGCCGCAACGTCCGCCGGGCGGACGGTGGCGTTGACCGGGGTGATCGCAGGGGGCGGACCCTGCCACTGGGCGCTGGAAGACCACCTGCGGGCGGGCTTCGCGGCGTACGCCACTCCCGAAGCGGCCACCACGTTCGACGACGATCTTGACCTGGTGCGCGAGATGGGCGTCACCATCGTGAGCGACGATGAGGTCGTCCGGCACGACGCTGAGCAGATCCGCCTCATCGACCTCGATCTCGCGGCCATCCGAAACGCGCTGGCGCAATTCGGCGTGTCCGGCGACTTCGACGGAATCGCCGTCGGCTGCCTGGACCACGGCGCATCCCCGCCCGGCTACTCGGACCGGCTGTTCCGGTTCGAGCACCTGCGGCGCGTGGTGCAGGCCCGAAACGACCTTCGTGCCTTCGCCACGCTGCCCGACGAGCTACCGGACTACCTGACGCGCGCCCGGGCCGTGGTCCGTTGCGCGGGGGACGATGCTCCGGTGGTGTTCCTCGACACCGGCCCGGCCGCGGCGCTCGGAGCGTTGCAAGACCCGATGGTGGGCGAAGCCGACCAGCAGGTTGTCCTCAACCTCGGAAACATGCACGCCTTGTGCTTCCACCTGCAAGGCACTCGTATCCTGGCGCTCTACGAGCACCACACCGGCGAGGTGACGGCGGGACAGATCGAGGACTTCACGGAGCGCCTGCGGGACAGCACCCTGCGCCACGAGGAGATCTTTGGCAGCAAGGGTCACGGCGCGTTCTACGCGGATCAGAACGCTGCACCAGGAACCGCGAACCGGGGCTTCGTCGCCGTGACCGGGCCTCAGCGGGGTAAGCTCCGCGGTTCGCGGCTGGAGCCCTACTTTGCCGTGCCCCACGGCGACATGATGGTCTCCGGGTGCTTCGGTCTCCTCGTTGCCTTCGCCGAGAAGTACCCTGAACACCACGATGAGATCGAGGCATCACTGGGCATCCATACGGTTTGACACAGAATTGAGCCGCAGACAACGATTAGGCGAGACCGACGACAGGAGGCCCCCATGGCCAGTCCACAACTCCAGAACATCAGTAGCATGCTGCGGTCGCGGCGGAGCGCTGCGGCGGAAACCGCCAGCATCGACATTTCGGCGCTGCGGGCGGCGATCGAGATTGGAGGCCGCTTCTTCGGCCCCGACCCGGCAACCGCAACAGACGCAGTCAGCGCAGACGGCGTCCCCGGAGAATGGGTAAGCGCCGAGGGCGCCTCTAGCGATGCGACAATCTACTACCTGCACGGCGGCGGCCACGCGATCGGCTCCATCGAGTCTCACCGAGGCCTGATCTCGCGTATCTCGAAGGCGTCCGGGGCTCGCGCCTTCGCCATCGACTACCGCCTCGCTCCCGAGAACCCATATCCCGCCGGGCTGGAAGATTCCGTGAAGGTATACCGGTGGCTTCTCGCACACGGGATTCCGCCCTCACGTATCGTGATCGCTGGAGACTCGGCCGGCGGCAACCTGGCTCTTGCGACGCTGCTCGCGCTGAAGGACGCCGGCGAGCCGCTGCCCGCGGCGACGGTCCTCCTGTCGCCGTGGACGGACCTGACCGGCTCGGGCGACTCCATGCAAACACGCGCGGACGTGGACCCGATGATCATGGCCGATCCGGCCCATTTGACGGCTCGACAATATGCCGGCGACACGCCGCTCGATCATCCACTCGTATCGCCACTGTTCGGCGATCTCTCGGGACTGCCCCCGATGCTGATCCACGTCGGCGACTACGAATTGCTGCTCGACGACTCGACGCGCCTCGCGGACCGGGCGAAGCAAGCAGGCGTAGACGTCACACTTGAAGTCTGGCCCGAGATGATCCACGTCTGGCACTTCTTCGCGCCGATGGTCCCCGAGGCCACGGAGGCCATCGAGGTAATCGGCAAGTTCATTCGCAGCCACGTACCAGCCGAGGTGACGGCTTGAGCATCCTCGTCGGCAATCACACCCGCCTGCTCGTGCAGGGCATCACCGGCAAGGAAGGCTCGTTCCAGACGCGGCGCTGTATCGAGTACGGCACGAACGTCGTCGCCGGCGTCACGCCGGGGCGCGGCGGCGAGACGGCCGAGGGTGTGCCCGTGTTCGACACCGTCGCGGAGGCCGTCGAGAAGACGGACGCCAACTGCGCCCTCATCTTCGTTCCCGCCCCGTTCGCCGCCGACGCCGTCCTCGAGGCAGCCTACGCCGAAGTCCCGCTCGTCATCTGCATCACCGAGGGCGTCCCGACTATGGACATGGTCCGCGTCCGCCGCTTCCTCCAGGGCTCCGCGATCACGCTCATCGGCCCGAACTGCCCCGGTGTCATCACTCCCGGTGAGGCCCGAGTCGGCATCATGCCCGGCAACGTCTTCTCGTCCGGCAAGGTCGGCGTCATCTCCCGCTCCGGCACCCTCGTTTACGAGGCCGTCGCGCAACTCACCGCTCGCGGTATCGGCCAGAGCACATGCGTCGGCGTCGGCGGCGACCCCGTGATCGGCACGACGCAGGTACAAGCGCTGCGCATGTTCAACGAAGACCCCGGCACAGCCGCCGTCGTCCTCATCGGCGAGATCGGCGGCCTCGCCGAGCAGCAGTCGGCGGAGTTCATCGGCGCGGAGATGCGCAAGCCCGTCGTCGCCTTCATCGCGGGCGCCACGGCCCCGCCCGGCCGCCGTATGGGCCACGCCGGCGCGATCATCGTCGGCGCCGCAGGGACCGCCGAGGCCAAGAAGGATGCTCTACGTGCTGCCGGGGCCACGATCTCCGACTCGCCAGCGGACATCGGCGCGACGATGGAGCATGTCCTGAAGGAACAGAAGATAGCCGTCTAGCGTCTTATCCCACGAGGCGACCCCCGTTTGCCTGCGCTTCGGGCGCTGATACACTGGAACCACACGAGTATGTCGTACAAAATCCACGAGACCTGCATCGGCTGCACCGCGTGCACGAAGCGCTGCCCCACCGACGCCATCACCGGCCAGCGCAACGCGATGCACATCATCGATCCTGAGCTATGCATAGATTGCGGAGCTTGCGGTGTGGTTTGCCCGGTCGAGTGCATTGCGGACGAGCACGGAGACCTGGGCAAGGGCTTCCCGCGACGAGAGTGGCCCAAGGCCATCGTCATCGATGACAACTGCATCGGCTCGGGATGCGAGCTTTGCATCAACGTCTGCCCCTTCGACGCACTGGAACTGGATGTCAGCGGCGAGAAGGTCGGCGACTTCTTCGGCGTCGCCAGCGTCATCGAGAAGCGCTGCACCGGCTGCCGCCTCTGCGAGCAGTCCTGCGGCTGGTCCGCGATCTACATCGACCCACCCCGAGAAGCCTTGAAGAAGCGCATCTTCGAGCCCATCGAACTCGTCGAATCCGCCACCGTCTAGCACTACGCAGCCCGCCTCAAGTCGCTGATATAATCTGACTGTCTCCACGCGGAGGGGTCGCATAGTGGCCTAGTGCGCCCGCCTGCTAAGTGGGTAGGGGGGGTAACCTCCCTCGTGGGTTCGAATCCCACCCCCTCCGCCATTCGCCTCTGAATCCTCCTGCCGGACCACAGTATCATGGCACCGTGCCATGGTCTCTCGTCGGCAACTCCCGCGCCGTGCAGGTCCTGCAGCGTTCCCTCGAATCAGGTGGCGCCCGCCACGCCTACCTCTTCGCAGGCCCTGAGCAAACCGGCCGCGCCACCGCGGCCAAGCTCCTTGCCCAGGCGCTGAACTGCCTCGGGGAGGACCGCCCATGCGGAGAATGCACACAGTGCCGCCGCATTGCCGAAGGTATACATTCCGACGTGCAGACAGTCTCCGTCGGAATTAATGAGGATGGAGCCGTGCGTCGCGATATCAGCGTGGAACAAATGCGCGACGTGGAGCGGGCGATCGCCCTCGCGCCTTATGAGGGCCAAGTGCGAGTCGTCATCATCGATCCCGCGGAGAAGATGAACGACGCAGCACAGAACGCCTTTCTGAAGAGTCTGGAAGAGCCTCCACCGCACGTGGTCTTCATCCTAATCACGGCGGACGCAAGCGGCCTGCTAGAGACCGTCCGCTCGCGCTGTGCGACCGTTCCCTTCACCCTGGTTCCCACCTCGGAGATGGAACAAGCACTTCGGGAACGCGGTGTGGAGGGAGAGCAGGCACTGCTCGCCGGCCTTGCCGGAGGGAGGCCCGGATGGGCGTTTGCCGCCGCCGGAGAGAAGCGCTTTCTCGAGTCACGCCGGGAACTGTTGGACCAGGCCCGCGCCTTGCCGGGCATGGATCTGGCGGACCGTTTTGACCTCTCCTACTCCCTCGCTGAAGCCTTCAAGAAGGACCGCGAAAAGGCCCTGGCCAGCATCGACGAATGGACGCGCTGGTGGCGCGATGTGCTGGTAGTTCAGTCGGGCGTCGAGGAATCAGTGTCCAACCGCGACCGCCTCACCCAACTGCAGGAAGACGCCCCAGCCTTCGAGCGGGATGAGGTCGTGAACTTCGTGGAGTCGCTGGTGGAAACCCGCCTTTGCCTTGTTGCGAACGTCCAGGCCCGTATCGCACTGGACGCCCTCATGCTGGGCGTTCCGAAGCGGAAACGATGACTCCATCCGGTCTGTAGAAATCCCGTATTAACCAGAGAACGGAAGAGAATTAATACTGACGGCCTGAGAATGACAGCCCTCATTCTGTATTAGCACGATTTGGACGCAAGTTGTCGCGCATAATCTTTGATGGGCCTGTCTCTTCCTGTTAACATTCACGCTTGTGTAAAAGAATAACCGCCCGCGTCGCGCAGCGACGGGGCGGGTCTCTCCACGGTTCCCGTGAGGGAGCCGTTAGTTTATGAAGAGGAGGGATAGCGATGCACGTCATCGTTGATGGATATGGAGGTGACCCGGACCAGCTCGCGGATGAAAATGTCGTCCGCGTGATCCTGGACCAGGTCCCCGGAATGATGGGAATGACCAAGATCACGCAGCCGATGGTACTCCGCTATACGGGGTCCAAACCGGAAGACTGGGGCGTCTCGGGATACGTCATGATCGCCGAGAGCCACATCGCCATGCACACCTTTCCGGAGCGTCGCCTCGTCTGGGCGGATGTGTTCTCCTGCAAAGACTTCGACGCGCAGCCTGTGCTCGACGCGTTGAAAAACAGCTTCTCTCTGCGCCGGATGGACGTGCAGAGCATCGCCCGCAACCTCGAACCGCTGACCGAGAGCGAGCCCGAACTGGCCGCTGTCTAACGACGATGCACCACCAGCACGGCGGTAGTGAACGCGCCGCGCCCGAATCCGATCCGCTGGTCCCGTTTCGCATAGACGCCGGCGCCTCCGCCAGTCAGCTCGTCGACCAGATGGGCGCGACTGCATTTCAGGCCCGAAACCTGGGCATCGCGACGAGCGTCTGGGAGGCTGCACTCAAGGACGAAGCGACGATCTTCTTCGGGCTCTCCGGCGCCATGGTGCCCGCCGGAATGCGTCCGGTGATCGTCCACATGATCGAGAACCGGATGATCGACGTCCTTGTCTCCACCGGCGCCAATCTCTACCACGACGTCTACGAATCGCTCGGCTTCGCCCACGGCCAGACTGACCCCGACGGCGACGATGTTCGCCTCGCCAACCTGCGTGTGGTCCGCTTTTACGATGTCCTCGCCCCGGAGCATGAATTCGCCCGAGCGGAAAGGTTCTGCACTGAATTCTCGCTGACATTGGACGAGGCGCGTGCATATACGACGCGCGAATACTTCTCGATGCTGGGGGAGACGATGATCCCGGTCGCAAAGGAGGAGGGGATCCTTACGGCGGCCGCGAAGCACGGTGTGCCCATCTACTGTCCGGCTTTCGGAGACAGCGTCCACGGCCTCGCCGTCGCCGAGGGCCGCTTGCGGACCGGTCGACGGATCCAGTTCGACGTAATCGGCGACCTATTGGAACTGGCGCACCTTTCGCTGACGGCGAACAAGAGCGCCGTCATCTACGTGGGCGGCGGCACGCCCAAGAACTACATCCAGCAGTGCGGCGTAGCCGGCTACCTCTTCGGGCGCCAGCGGCCCGGCCATAGCTACGGCATCCAGGTGACGATGGACCAGCCCCAGTGGGGAGGTCTTTCCGGCTGCACCTTCGAAGAGGCGATGTCCTGGCGGAAGATCGCACCGGACGCCCGCTTCGTGACCCTCTACTCCGAAGCGACGATCGCGCTGCCGCTGATGGTCAGCGCCCTCGCGGAGAAGCAGGCCTACGCGGGTCGCTCTCTTCCCGCCCTCGATTGGGACTACACGAAGGAAGAAGCAAAGCCGCGCCCCACCTCCGGCGTCTCTTGAACGAAGCGCCGGGCGAGGCACTCGACCCTCACACCGAGGCCCACGCGGAGAGGGGGCTCCAGAACTTTATCGTCGCAAGCGGGATATGGGCGCGAGCCAGTGGCGGCACGACATGGGGGTATCCAGGCCTCCACTGCTTCGAGTCCACCGTCCAGCGCCGAGCCTTCAACCAGGTGATCATTGATACCTCGGCATCCTGCTCGGACGACGATCTGCGGGCCGCGATGAGCCGCGTCGAGGCGAGTGGGCTGCGCTACAGGTTCCGCCTACGACACGTCATTGATCACGAGATGCGGCCACGGCTCGAGGAACTGGGCCTCGTCCACGGCGGAGGCCTGCCGGCGCTGGCCTTCGATGGTGTACTCCCACCCGAGCGTGCGACCGGCCTCCGGGTCGAGCCGGTCACCGGCGAAAGTAACCTGCGGGATCATGTCGCAATAGTGGCCGAGGCATTCGGGTGGGAGGCGGATCAACTCGGGCAGGTGTTCCGCCCGGCGTTGCTTGACGAACCGGCCTGGTTCGGCTGGGTCGGCTACGAAAACGGTGATCCCGTGGCTGCATCCCAACTGGTCGTCGGCGATGACACGGGTGGGCTCTACTACGTCGCCGTCCTGAGCAGCCACCGCCGAAAACGCTACGGCGAGGCAATCACCCGCATCGCGGTAGAGGCTGCCCTCGATCAGGGATGCAACCTTGTCACACTAAGCGCCTCGCAGGACGGCTATCCCGTTTACAAGGCCCTTGGCTTTCACGATGCGGGCCACCACGTCGGCTACACCACCCCGAATGGGGAAGATTAGCTGCTAGCTCCCCTAAACCCTTACCCTAGTCGCGTGACGGACCAACGCTTCTCCCCACCGCGCAACTTCGCCTGGCTCGATGAAGAGCACAGCGCCTACGACCGCGCTCGCGTCGTCATCCTGCCCGTGCCCTACGACAGCACCGCCTCCGGCTGGGGTGGGTCGCGGGAGGGTCCCGCCGCCATAATCGACGCCTCCGCCGTAATGGAGCTGTACGACATCGGCATTGATGCCGAACCGTATCACCTGGGCATCCACACACTCCCGGAGTTAGCGGTTCGCACTGGAAGCGCTGAGGCGATGATTGATCGAATCGAGTCAGTCGTGGGCGAGCACATTGATGCCGGGAAATTTGTGGTGACGCTGGGAGGCGAACACACAATCGCCGTTGGGGCCGCGCGGGCACACGCGAAACGCTACACCGGGCTCTCAGTTCTCGCATTTGACGCCAACGCCGACATGCGCGACGAGTACCTGGACTCTCCGTACAACCACGCCTGCACCCTCCGTCGCATCTCTGAAGTTGCGCCCGTCACCCAGGTCGGCCTCCGCAGCGCCGAACGCGAGGAGTACGACCACATCCGGGAGCAAGGATTCCACTTCTACCAGCCTCGTGAGTACCGTTCGCTTGGCGCGGAGGCGGTCGCAGACCAACTTTCGGACAGCGTCTACGTGACGTTCGACCTCGACGCGCTGGATTCGAGCGTGATGTCGGCTGTGGGCACACCGGAACCGGGAGGGCTGCACTGGGACGAAGTGTCTGACCTGCTGGATGTAGTATCGCGCCGCCGCCGAATCGTGGGCTTCGACGTTACGGAGCTAGCGCCGGCGCTGGGGCCGCGGGCTAACGCACAACTCGCGGCGAAGCTCACTTACCGGCTGATTGGTCTGGCCCTTCGGGAATGAGACGGGGCGAAACACTGATAAGAATTAGCCGCTGGAGATAAATCCAATCGTCCGAATCCGGCGTATAGTAGCAAACACCGGAAACGGAAGCCGTTCATTTGCAGGGAGGGTGTGCAATGAAGAAGGCGATATTACCGCTAGGCATTGGCCTGTTGTCGGTTGCCGTGGGTCTATTCTCGTCGGCAGATACATCGGACGCAGCGTTCCATTGGATGCGCGTGTATGGCGTTATGGCCGGAGCCAACGGTGATGCGAATATCCAATATGTGGAATTGCGGATGACCCATAGCGGCCAGAACTTCGTGGACACCCATGATATCTGCTTCTTTGATTCAACGGGTGCACCCTATGCTCGCTTTACATTTCCCGATAATGTTCCCAACGGTGCCGATGAAGCCTCGATCCTCGTCGGAACGACTGAGTTCGATGCGGTCTGGTCGGCCGGGAGTCCGGACGACGCATTCTTTGTGGCGATAACGGAAGAAAACACGGTTAAGATATCGGACGGATCCCCTGAGCCCCATCCGGTACGCGGGCCTGCAGGCAAAGTGGCGTTCGGCACTGATAACGCAACGATTCCGTCCCAGATGTGCGACGACGACAACTTGCCGCCAATGGATCAATTCACTCCAATCGATTCGATTGCCTACGGAACTGGTTATACAGGAACGGTCGAACTGGGTACGAAGTTAAATGTGGACCTGCCGACCGCCGGCAGCATGGCAGCGACGATGCAGGGACCGATCTGTCTAACCGGGTCCCCAACACCATGCACTGGTATATGGGAGCCACGGAACAACTCCGAGGACTACGCGCTCGTCGACGTCAACGACCCCAACAGCAACAACCCGCGCAACAACGCGGGCCAGTCTGGCGACATCACCGGTCCCCCTCCAGACGGAGATGGCGATGGCGTACCCGATGCTACCGACAACTGTCCGGCTTGGCCAAATCCCGGTCAGGGGCTCCCCAATACATGGACAGTTCCAACGGGTGACAGTGACTGCGACGGCTTCCCGGACACCGTGACCAGTGGTGGGCGCGGCCGGGAAAACTTCCTGGGGACGGACCCGATTGATTGGTGCGGCGACACCACGACAGCGAATGACGAACAAGGTCCAGGTGTTGGCGAGCCGTTGTCTCCATGGCCAGCGGACATCAACGACACTCGATCTGTGAACCTCTCCGACATATCTCTCATGAGTGGTTCCTATAACAAGGCGCCGCCGGACCCACTTTATGATCAGCGTACAGACATGAACGCCAACAACGCGGTCAACTTGAGTGACATTTCCCTCATGAGTGCCTTCTACAATAAGAACTGCGCCCCCTAGGACTAGCTCAGGACAGCCACTGCTAGAATGACGGGCGAAAGGAGGATGCCCCATGTCCATCTTGCGCCGCCGGCTTTATCGCAGCAAAGAGGACCGGATGATCTCCGGACTCATCGGAGGGATCGCCGAGTACCTCGGCGGGATCGACCCGACGCTTCTGCGCCTGGCTTTCGTGTTCCTGACAATTCTGACCGCGTTCTTACCGGGAATCGCTGTTTACATCCTGGGGATGATCATCGTTCCCGAGAAGCCGCGCCAGGTCGCGGGTAAGTCCTCTGTCGCAGTAACAGCTGCCGACGAAAGCGCCTAGGTCACCTTAGCGACGATTTCGGGGTAGAGCCGCAACCGCTCCTCCACCCGGCGTCGGTCGGGAACCATAGAGGGGCCCTCACCTTCGACAACGCAGGAGGCGCCGGCGGCGGCGAACCTCGCCGCTTCCCACGCATCGCTGGTTTCTGACAGGCCCACCAGGAACCCGGCGGCGAACACATCGCCTGCCCCGGTCGGATCGATCGCACGGGCGGGAAACGCGTCAATGTGTCGCCACTCGCCCTTATAGCTGACGTCGGCGCCGCCATCGCCACGCGTCAGAGCCACGATATCGCACTTCTCTGCCCACCCCTGGACCGTGGACTGCAGCCGGGGCTCGGGCAGGTCTTCGGCGGACACAAACACGGCGCTCGCGTGGGAGATAAGGCGCTCCGGCAGAGCATTCGCCGCAACGGGCGTGACCAGTCCATCGGCGCCGATCTCCCGCAGCCAACCCTGCACACCGACCCCGATAAGCGAGTTGCCAAAAAGATCGATCGCGCTGGCATCGACTTCGCCCGCTACCGGTCCCAGGAGAACGATCGATGATCCGGCCCATCCTTCCGATAGGTCGTCAATCTGGACGGGGCTCGCCCTGCCAGGCACCCACTGCTTCCGGCCCTCCGTCGTATAGACGTTACGGATCTGCGTGGTGGCGTTGCTCGGCACCCGGTGAACGTCTATGCCCGTGAGCACTTCTTCCGTCGGGAAGTCCTCAGCGCATGCGGTCAGCACAGCAGTCCGCAGGCCGAGGTTGCGGGCAAGGAGCCCCGCATAGGTCACTGCGCCCCCGGCGCGCCACTCACCGTCGTGGAGGTCCTGGACGACGTGCCCGACGACGAGAAAGTCCGGCTTCACCGGCGAACCTTATCTGTCGTAGCGATCCCGCCCGCGTCCGCCGCCCTGTCCGCCACCACCGCGCGGTCGGATGACGATCTTTCGTTCGTCTCCCTGTCCAACAGAGCCGGTGACAACTGCCGAATCGTCCGCCAGGGCCAGGTGGATAATGCGGCGTTCGTTAGCCGGCATCGGCTCAAGGGTCATGGGGCGACGTGAGCGACGGACACGGTCCGCCATGCGGGCGGCCAGGTTGCGCAGCGTCTCCTCGCGCCGACGATGGTAGTGCTCAACGTCCACTGTGACGAGGACGCGGCTGTCTGTCTTGTGGGTCACCGCGAGATTCACGAGGTACTGGATCGCCGAGAGAGTGGCGCCTCGCCGGCCAATCAGCAGCCCCAGGTCCTCGCCCTCGATGTCGAGCACGGCACTGGCCCGGCCGAGTCCGTCTGCGGCGGTCTCCGGCTCGCGCACGTCCACATCTGTGTCTATGTCCACCAAACGCAGGAGTTCGCGCAAGTAGTCTGCCGCCACCTGCACCTCTTCGGAATCGATGTCCTTGAGGTCGATGTTCTCGCGTTCGCTGACACGTAGCTCAGCGGGAAGCTCTCCGCCCTCGTCATCGTCATGGGCCATCGGGCGGGCCGTGCCTTCTTCGAGGGCGGTCACGCGCACGCGCGCCTGCTCACCGCCGAGACCGAAAAGACCGGCCTTACCGCCCGTCAGGACTTCAATACTTACCTGGCTGCGTTTGAGACCCAGCTCCTGGAGGGCGATATCGATCGCTTCATCGACGCTTTTTGCGCTTACTTCGACGCTTTCCGTCATGGGCAGTCCTCGCTTCCTGTTGTCCCTCGCTTTCGGGGGCTTCTTGATCCACTTCAGTGGCCTCCACGACGATGTCGGCCTTGTCGCGTTCTTTCACCGCCGGGGCAGGAGCTTCTTCCATGGGAAACGGCAAAAGTTGCCGCCAGCTCAGAATCCGGCGGCCATAGACCCAGTAGCTGGCGAACAGGCTGAACACGTTGCTAACAACCCAGTAAATGCCGACGCCGCTCGGGAGACTAAGCGTGATGAACATGAGCATCATCGGCATCATCCAGGTAAGCATCTGTTGCTGCTGCTGTTGTTGCGCAGATGCGTTGGGTGTCACGCTCATTCGCTGCTGGAGGTAGGTGCTGATTCCAACGAGGATCGGAAGGACGTAAGTGGGATCGGGTTGGCCGAGGTTTAACCACAGGAAATGTTGGTTTAGGGGGATTTGGGCCCGCAGGATATCCAGCGGATAGAGGCGTTGCGATAGGCCAACCAAACTCTCCGGGCTGCCTCCCACCACGTACACAAGTGCGCGATAGAGGGCGATGAAGACTACCATCTGGATGACCAGGGGCATAAAGCAACCCAGGGGGTTGATGTGGTTCTCCTTGTAGAGCCGCATCATCTCTTCCTGCCGCTTCTTCGGGTCCTTGTACTTCTTCTGGATCTCCTGCATCTCCGGCTGGATAGCCTGCATCGCACGGGTGGATTGCAGCTGCCGGATCGTGAACGGGATGGTGATGAGACGGAGGATGACCGTGAACAGGATGATCGCGAGGCCAAAGTTGCCGAGAGTGAAGATGTTGAGGAACACAAGGGCGTTGATCAGAGGATTGACGAAGAGAATGTCCCACGGGCTCTCCCCTGCGAGGATCAGCACCACGACGGCGATCAGTGCCACGAGGACTATGACTGCTGAAATAGAGATCCCGGGTCGGCGAGAAGCAGTCACGGCTGTCACTCGACACTCCCCGTCACGACACGACCGGTCTCAAGATCGACACGGAAAATATCATGTGAGCGCGAAACGATGATCGCGTTCCCCTCGTGGATTATCGGCGAGGCGTAGACGCCTTCCTTCAGGTCCACCTCCTCGACCACCTCGCCCGTGGCGGCATCGATCAGGAAAACGAGTCCTTCATTATTTGCGACCACGGCCGTTCCTGATTCGTCGACGGCCACCCCACCACGAATAGGCTCTCGAGTATCGATTGAGGGCCAGACCTCTTCGCCTGTACCCGCGTCAACACCGTAGATGCGACCGTCAAGGTTCGTAGCAACGATGATCTCCGAGCCACCGGCGTCGGTCACGGCTGGCTCGCCCCAGAACCAGTTCTTAGCCTCGAACGCCCAGCGTTCGTCGCCCAGGGCAGTATCAACGCCGTACAAAGTCGCACCAATTCCCCCGACGACGACTGTCTCTTCTGCGGTCAGAACCGGGGGGGTCAACAAGCCCGCGTTTACTTCGAATGGAGCATCCCATTCCGAATCTAGCGAGTCCGCCGCAAGATTCCAGAGCCGGCCATCCTCCGTAGCAACGTAAAGTTGTCCATCTTCAGTAAGTAATGGCGTGGAACCGACACTGCCCGTATCCAAGCGGTCGAGTTCGTCGCCGCTCTCCGCATCCAGAACGTAGAGGTTTCCGTCGGTGGATCCCGCTATCAACCGGTCACCGTCCAGGACAGGACCGGCGATTACAGGATCGTCCGTGTCAAACGTCCACAGGCACTCGCCTTCGTCGCGCGACATTGCGTAGACGGTGCCGTCGTAGGCGCCGATGTAGACAGTCGAGTCGCCGATTGCGGGAGCGCCGTAAATGCCCTCCAGGTCCAGCCCGTTGTCACTACCCGGGCAACGTGTTTCATCGTCCGCCGGAAATGTCCATATCTCGTCAAGACTCTCAAGCTCCAGGGCGGATATTTCGCCGTCGTCCAAACTCACGTATACGGTGTCACCGTCCACCTTCGGACTCACCCAGCCGTCGGGACTGGCGATGGACGCACAGGCCACAAGAACCGGGAAAGTGAGGAGGAGCGGGAGGAATCGGAGCTTAGCGGCCAATGGTGCTCCGGTCCATGGCATCACCGGTGCCGGGGACTGGGTCGAGGCCGCCCTTGCTGAACGGGTTGCAGCGCAACAGGCGCCATAAGCCCAGCCCGATTCCTTTGATTACGCCGTGTCGCTCGATCGCCTCATACGTGTATTCCGAGCAGGTGGGCTGGAAGCGACACCCGGGTGGCAACGAGGGTGAGATGTTGCGCTTGTAGAAGCGCAGCATCGCTAGGGCAGCCGCCTTCATGCGGTGGCCTCCGAACGGAGAGACAAGCCCGCGCGGACAAACAAATCGAGCACGGCTGTCTGCAGTTCGTCGAACGTGGCGGCGGGCGCGGTAGTCTTCGCGGATAGCACGATGTCGTGGCCCCGGGTTATATCCGATACGCGAACGATCTCCCGCAGGCGGCGGCGCAGCTTGTTGCGCACGACGGAACCGCCCACACGCTTGCTCGTCACGAAGCCGAAGCGGTTGTGGTCAAGGTCATTGCTGACGGCGCGGAGCACTAGCAGCGGACCGCTCCAGGCGCGTCCATGGGCAAAGACGTTGTCAAAGTCCTTGCGCTGACGCAGCCGCGATTCCGTGGGTAGACCCAACCCGGCATCCTGGTTCGCGGTAGGCAGGTCCGTCTCAAACGGATAGCCGCCACCTGCCCTTGAGCATGCGGCGCTTAAGGACGGCACGGCCGTTCTTGGTGCTATTGCGCTTCATGAAGCCGTGCCTTCGGGCACGGCGGCGCTTCTTTGGCTGATAGGTTCGCTTGGGCAATGGGCGCCTCCAGTCCTAACCCAAATGGCGCTGATAGTAGCACGTTAGTCCGCCGATTGTGCAGACCCGCGATGTAAGGCGCGCCGATGAAAATTATAGGGTCGCCTATAAATGAGGGTCAAACACATGTGGGCGGGTTCAGGTGACGGTGAGTGGCACGCCGGTGGAGCAAAACGGACATTCTGTGGGCGCAAACGATGGCAGATCCAGCGCCAGGCAGGCGAAGAAGGGGGCACCAAAGTCGATCGATCCGTCCGTGCGGTCTATCAGCACCGCCACCCCTGCGACTTCCCCCCCTTCTTCTCGTACCGCTTCGATCACGTGACGCACACTACCCCCGGTGGTCAGGACGTCATCAACCACGATCAGCCTCTCACCGCGCTCGATCTTGAATCCCCTGCGAAAGGCGCGGCTGCCATCCGGCTCCGATTCCGCGAAGATGCTTCGCAAGCCGAGTGCACGCGCCACCTCGTAGCTGATGAGAATTCCGCCGGTAGTGGGGCCCGCGACCAGGGTCGGTGCCAGGGGCTTAGCCCACTCGGCGATCATTCGGCACATGGCCTCGGTCTGCGCTGGGTATTCCAGCAGACGAAACTTCTCGACGTACATGCCGGAGTGGCGTCCGGACGATAGCTGGAAGTGGCCCTCCTGTAACGCGCCCACTCCCCGCAGCAGACTTTCGGCCGCCGGGGAGGTCTCTGTGCTCAACGGGTTTACTCGGCCTCTTCGGCCATGCCAACCGAGTGGTTGGGCGCGAGACCGATGTTCGGCCCGCTCTCGTTCCAGTACGTGACCATCGCCTTGCCGACAATGTTTTCCAGGGGCACCAACCACCCCTGGCGGGAGTCGCTGCTGTTCTGCCTGTTGTCGCCCATTACGAAGTAGCAAGCCTCAGAACCACACTGCGCCCTTGCTGCCTCGGAACCCGCAGGCGGCACGTGCACGACACATTGCTGACCACACGAAGTTGAACCCTGGATGTACGGCTCGTCGAGCAACTGGTTGTTCACGAAGACGCCTTCGCTCTGCCGGATGTCTACCGTGTCGCCCGGAACGCCAATCACACGCTTGATGAAGTCTCGCCCCTGGTTGACCGGGGCATGGAAAACGATGACGTCGCCACGTTCCGGATCGCTGAATAAGTGCCGGCGGTCGTCTTCCCCGGCGTCGAAGAACGGGAGCCAGTCGAACGGGCCGAGATCGATCTCGGCGTAGCTGAGCTTGTTCACGATCAGATAGTCGCCATCCTGGAGACTTGGCTGCATGCTGGCGCCCTCGACCTTGAAGTTCTGGAACGAGGCGCGAACAGCGAGGAAGAGCAAGGCTGCAAGGAGAAGCGTTTCGGCCAGTTCGCGGACAGTGACCGCCCATCGCCGCTCCGGCTTGGGCAGAACGATCGTTTCCTGGCGTAGACGTTGCTGAAGTTCGGTGAGACGCTCCTCGTAGACGGGTTGATAGCGGTCCGGGTAAGCAACTGGAATCGAAGTGCCACTACTTGGTCGGCTGAACTCGATCACATCTTCGGTCTCGGCGACTGGATCGAAGTGGAAGAGGTAATCCTCGGGAACGGAAGGCGCCGACACCCGCTCGTCCCAGGATTCGAAAAGAGGATCGAAGCCTGTTCCGGGGGAGTCGTCGAGTTCGTCGAAGGGGTAGTCGGTCTCGTCGAATCGGGTCATGTGTAGTCCATTATATCGCCGGGTTCTACTCGATAAGACGTATCGAAACGCCGCGTGGTTTCTCCCCGGGGTGATATTCCGGCTGTAGCTTGCCCATTCTAGACGCATAGAATGTCGGCAAGTGGAACCGCGACCCGACGAACAAGAACTCCTGGAACGGGCCCGCGCGGGCGACCTCGACGCCTTCAACGTTCTGGTGGAACACTACCAGACCACCGTGTTCAACCTTTGCCTCCGCATGCTCCGCACACCCCAATCCGCGGAGGACGCGACCCAGGAGACATTCATCTCGGCCTATCGTAATCTCGGCAGCTTTCGGGGCGGCTCCTTCCGCTCCTGGCTTTATCGGATCGCCGGCAATGCGAGTTATGACGAGTTGCGCCGCCAGAAAGCACGGCCGACCGTGCGGCTGGATCAACCCGGTGAGGACGGCGAAGCGCAGATCGACCCACCCAGCTCCGAGGCGTCACTTGATGAACGAGCCCAGCAAAGCGAAGTCCGGCGCGTCTTGCAGAACGCGCTCGGCCGCCTACCGGACGATCAACGCCTCGCGATCATCCTGTGTGACGTCCAGGGGCTGGACTACGCGGAGATCGCCGTGGTCATGAAATGCTCACTGGGAACCGTCAAATCACGCATAAACCGGGCGCGTGGAAAGCTACGTATTCTGCTGCTTGCCGAGGGTGGGGAACTTTTGCCGGACCGTTTCCGTCAAAGTGGTGAAGATAAATGAGCCCATTTTCCTGGAGGCGCCACGCGCGCCACGATCTCTCCGCGCACGCCGATGGCCAACTTGCACCCGAGCGAGCAGCCAGGATCGAGCAGCACCTCTCTTCTTGCGAGGACTGCCGCGCGGAGTTCGCCGACCTTGTGGCGCTACGCACCGCGCTATCCTCGCTGCCCGAGATCCCTGCTCAGCGCTCGTTCGCCCTGACGCCAGAGCAGGCTCGCGGCCCTGCCCGGGTGTACGAGCCAGCGACGGGTCGAACCCAACTCGTAAACGGTCTGCGCCTGGGCAGCGCCGGCCTGGCGATGGCCCTCGTGGCGGTTGTGTTGCTGGACACGAGTGGTGACAACGAGCCGTCCAGCCGCGACGACGCGGCGCTCGAGATGGAGTCGGCCACACAAGAGTACCGGGCGTCAGATGGCGATCAGGCGGAAACGGACTCCGCAGACACCCTCTCGGCCCCTCCAACACCAAGCCCCAACGCGACTCTCGACATCACTGGAGCGCCCACGGGTGAGACCACGGGAGGAGGCGGTACGGGCGGCAGCAGTAGCTCCGGTGGTGTTGGCGGCGTCGGGGTGGCGGAACCCTCGCCGAACGCCGAAGTTCCGGCAGCAGACGCTGCTGCGGGGACAACGACCGCACCGACGGATGCCCCCCCTCAGGCGACGACGACACCGGAGGAAGCACTTCGGGCTCCCGAGGACGAGTTCGCATCCTCCGGCGCCGATGACTCTGACGCCGCTGATACGAAGAGTGCGCCTGAATCCTCCGAGACCGCATCCGAGGACGCTGATGGCGACAACGGGCTCCTTGCCCTCGAAATCTTGCTGGCCCTGGGCGCCGCAGGGGCACTGATCGCAAGCGTCGTCGTCGCAAGAGCCGCGCGACGTGACCCTTCGGGGAACTAAACATGACCACGACTTGTGTAGCTAGCAATAAGGAGGACACACGATGAAATTTCGAGTAGCGATGACGGCAACATTCGTAGCACTGCTGGCCATCCTTGGCGGAGCGGCTTGCGGCGGCGGGGACAGCGATGACGACTCTGGCGGCGAGCCACAGATCCGCACACAGAAAGGGCTCGCGGTAGCGGCGGCGAGCGAGAACCTGGGTATTGGCAGCGCGAGTGACGAAGAGTCAACGGCGGGCAACGGCCTCGCTGCACCGGCGATTGCCGAACGCGACGGCGCCGGGGCCGCGGACATTGCCCGAACAACCATCGGAACCGATCCATACTTTCCGTTCCCGAATTTCGCCACTCAGCAGAACGCGGATGGGATTACGGTCGCCGGATACGGCTCCGCCACCGCCGCCGCGGACAGCGCCGTCATCGAGTTTTCCTTCGGAAACAGCGGCGGTGTGTCCCCTGGTGTCCCGGAATCGCGGTCGTCCTCGGGTTCGTCCGGGTCCTCGGAGCCGGTGGCGGACGATGTCGATTTCGCGCAGCAGGAGGTCCCCGCGATCACCGAGGCGGACCTGCAGCCGGTGATTGACGCGCTCGTAAGTGCGGGGGTCGCTCGTGAGGACATCGAATTCATCGGCCAGACGTACTATGACCCGTTCTTCGCAAGCGCGACGTTGAGGGCGACGGTGCGCAACACCACCGGCGTGGATGCCGCTGTCGAGGCAGCGCGGAACGCAGCCGGAGGCATACCTAACGTCCAGCTCCAGAGCACGAACGTCTCCTACACCCTGCAAGACTGCTCCGCGCTTGAAAGTGCCGCCATGCAGGCTGCCGTGGAGGACGCCGGCGAGCGGGCGCAGGCCCTGGCCGCGGTTCTTGGAGTAGGTGTGGGCGCGGTGACTGGCGCCTCCAACTACTCCTACTCGCCATACGGCGGAACGCCCTGCGACACAGGCTCATTCGGTCCCTATCCCCTGGGCGGCATTGCCTACCAGGCGGGCCAGGCGAACGAGGTCACCGTCTTCTCCCAGCTCGGCGTCACCTACGCGATCCAGTAGCAACCGAAACGATTTGTGTAGGGACGAGGCATACCTCGTCCCTACGCTTGACCTCGACTTGTGTACGCTGGAACCTGAACTCGTGAGCGTACTAAGTGACCGCAGCATCCGGGAATGCCTCGCCTCCGGTCGGCTGGGCATCGAACCTTTAGACGAGGACGCGATCCAGCCGGCCTCGGTGGACCTCAGGCTCGGCCATTCATTCCGCATCTTTCGAGTGACGAGCCGCCCTTTCGTGGACGTCCACCAGCCGATGGAAGACATGACGGAGCTGGTGGAGACGGGGCCGGAGGAGCCGTTCATCATTCATCCCGGCACGTTCTGCCTCGGGGCGACGATCGAGACAATCACGCTGCCCGACGACATCGTGGCCCGCGTCGATGGCAAGTCGTCCCTGGGCCGGCTGGGCCTGCTCGTTCACGCCACAGCCGGTTACGTCGATCCCGGATGGACTGGGCGGCTTACCCTGGAGTTATCGAACCAGTCGCAGATGCCAATCGCGCTGTATAGCGGGATGCGCATCGCCCAGATCAGCTTCCTCGAGATGACGACATCCGTGGACCGACCCTACGGCAGTGAAGCGCTGGGTTCCAAGTATCAGGGGCAGACGGGCCCGACGCCCTCGCGAATATCGCGAGAGTTCGGCGTAGCCGACGCTTCCTAGGCCTTGACCACAGCCAGCCTCACTTCCTGACCGTCGATCTTCGCCGTCTCGGCCTGAGCGCTGTCCGGTGGCGAACCGTTTATGACATCCCTGGCGAGCGTTTCCTCTCGAACGTAGTCGCCGTTTCGTTCTATGACGCCTGGTAGCCTATCGCCACCTGAGTAATAGGCGACGATTCGGTCGCTGATCTCGAGTCCGGCCGCCTTGCGCAAGTTCTGAATACGATGCACAAGCTCGCGGGCGAGCCCTTCGTCGCGAAGGTCGTCTGAGAGGCGTGTATCCACGGCGACGGCGTATCCAGCGTCGTCAGTCGCCAGCACGTGGCCCTCACCGGCGGCAGCAAGGAGGTCATCGGGGACGGTGATTGCATTCGCCCCGGAAAAGCGCTCCGCCGTGGCGATCACACGCAGTTCTTTGACGTTCGTCTCCTCGACGACCTGGATCGCGAGCCGCTCCAGGGCTTCCCGCTGCTGCGTCGTCTGCACAAACGCCGTCGCCGACGCGAGCGGCTGGCGCACCTTCATCTGCGCCTTCTGGCGGGCGGCGCGGGAAAGACTGCAGGCACGCATTACCAGCCGAGTGTCCGACATCAGTGACTCGTCGATCGCCGACTCGTCGGCATCCGGCCATGTTGCCAGGTGAACGCTCTCGGGCGCGGCCGCATCGACGGTACGGACGAGGTTCTGGTAGACCGCCTCCGACAGGAATGGAGTGAACGGGGCGAGCAGCTTCGCAACCGTGACCAGGCACGTGTTTAGAGTCTGGTACGCCGCGATTTTGTCGGCATCTAGCTCTCCCTTCCAGAACCGGCGGCGGCTCTGCCGCACGTACCAGTTCGAGAGGTCGTCCACGAAGCCCTGAATGGCGCGTCCCGAGGTCGTCGGGTCGTACTCCTCCAGCGAGTCGGTGACCTTGCGGACGAGGGCATTCAGTTCCGAGAGAACCCAGCGATCGAGGTCGGTCTTTTCTCCCTTGTCGTGCTGTGTCGGGTCAAACGAGTCGAGGTTGGCGTACGTGACGAAGAAGGAGTACGTGTTCCAGTAGGTCAGTACGAAGCGCCGCAGCGACTCCTGCACGAGGGCTGTCGAGAAGCGCCGGGCGTCTCCGGGCCGGGTCGCGGTGTAGAGATACCAGCGGAGGGCATCCGCGCCGGTCGCGTCGATCACACTCCAGGGATCGACCGCATTGCCGAGCGATTTGCTCATCTTGCGGCCCTTCTCATCGAGGATGTGGCCCGTGCAGATGACGTTTCGGTAGGCCAGGCTCTCCGGCACGTCCTCTGTCCTGTTTAGCAGGACAGCCTCAGCGTGGAGCGTGTAGAACCAACCACGGGTCTGGTCCACGGCCTCGCAGATGTAGTCCGCGGGGAACATCTTGCCGAAGATTTCCTGGTTCTCGAACGGGTAGTGCCACTGGGCGTAGGGCATCGCACCCGAGTCGAACCATACGTCCATTAGCTCTGGCGTCCGCTTCATCGTTCCACCGCACTGCTCGCACTTCAGTTCGATCCGGTCGATGTAGGGGCGGTGAAAGTCCTCCAGCGCATCCACAGTCGCGGGATCGATGGCTCGCTCCCGCAGCATTTCCCGCGAGCCGATGCAGTCGAGCGCCTCACACGATTCGCACTTCCAGATGGGCAGTGGCGTGCCCCAATAGCGCTCTCGGGAGAGTGCCCAGTCGACGTTATTGCGGAGCCAGTCGCCGAACCGCCCGTTCTTGATGTGGTCCGGGTACCAGTTGATCTGCTGATTGCTATCGTTCAGGCGGTCCTTGACCTCGGTCGTGCGGACGTACCAGGTGGGCTTGGCGTAGTAGAGAAGCGGCGTGTCGCAGCGCCAGCAGAACGGGTACGTGTGCTTGATCGTGCCGCTCTTTAGCATCAATCCGCGCTCCACCAGGTCCGCCGTGATCGCCTTGTCGGCGTCCTTCACGAACTGCCCTGGCCAGGGCGACCCTTCCGGCATCCGCCCGCGCAAGTCCACGGGTTGAAGGAACAGAAGCCCGTTGTCCTTGCCGAGCTGGAAGTCCTCGCCACCGAATGCTGGCGCGATGTGGACCACACCGGTGCCATCTTCCATTGACACAAAGTCGCCGGGCAGGATGGTGTACGCCGCTTCGACCTCCGCAACCTTTGCGGACACGAGGCGCCCGTTCTGTGAGCGATCAAACGTCAGGGCCTGCACTCCCCATGCTTCCGGCGCGTAGAGCGGTTCGTACGTCAGGCCGACAAGATCCTTGCCCTTACCCCAGCGCACCTCTTCCACGACCTCTCCGAGGACCGCCTCCCCCAACTCTCTCGCAACAACCAGCAATTCGCCGTCCAGGCGGTAGATCCCATAGTCAGCGTCGGGTTTCACTGCCAGTGCAGTGTTGCCCGGCAGCGTCCACGGTGTCGTTGTCCATGCGACAAGGCTCAGCGGCTTGTCGATGTGTGGCACTTGCGCCTTCTCAAGTAGCTTCTTTGCCGATTCACCCGTCAAACGAAACTTCGGGTACACGCTGGGGTCCGGCGTGTCGTCCTTGTAGCCCAGCGAGACCTCGGCGTCGGACAGTGACGTGCCGCAGCGCGGGCAGTGCGGAGTGGAGCGGTAGTCCTGGTAGAGCAAGTTGTTGTCCCAGAGGCGGCGGACGATCCACCAGACGGACTCGATATAGTTGTTGTGGTACGTGACGTAGGGGTCCTGCATGTCCACCCAGAAACCGATGCGGTCGGTGAGTTTCTGCCACTCCTGGACGTAACGGAACACGCTGTCGCGGCACCGCCGGTTGAACTCCTCCACACCGAATTCCTCGATCTCCGGCTTGCTTTTGAGGCCCAGCTCGCGCTCCACCTCCAACTCCACCGGGAGGCCGTGTGTGTCCCAGCCGCCCTTGCGGGGCACGCGGTAGCCCCGCATCGTCTTGTAGCGCGGGAAAAGGTCCTTGAACGCCCGTGCCAGCACGTGATGTACACCCGGCCGGGCGTTCGCCGTGGGCGGTCCTTCGTAAAAGACGTACAGCTTGTCCTCTGGGCGCTCTTGAACGCTCTTTTCGAAGACGTCATTCGCCTTCCAGAAGTCGAGGATCTCCTCCTCGAGATCCGGGAAACTCTGCCTGCTATTGACTGGTTTGAACATGCGATTCTCCTGCTAGCTCGTTGACACAAATCCTTAAGCCGACTTCATCGTCATTTACTGCGGCGAATTTTTCGGCGACGAATCGATAGATCCAGTGATCGTCCGCGTTCCATCGAGTCCTGTGTCCCCTGAGTGCTGGTCGAAAGATGGCTGCGCCGAGCGCGTCAATCGTCGGTTTCAATAGGTTGTCAACGTCTGTTATCGCTGCTTTGTCGGGTGGAAGATGAAACTCCAGAAGCACCTCACAGGGTCGCTCGACGTAGTCGCGGCTGCTCCAAACTGCCTCTATGGCATCAGCGACGGTTTCCTTCCACCAAACCTCACGCGAAGCGGCAAACGCGGCAGGCAATCCTTTGATGAATAGTGGCGGGAGTATTTCGTTGGTCATATTCACTCCTTGGGGTCTCGCTCACGAAAAAACCCGTCCCATAAGGGACGGGCCGATTGGCTCGCGGTACCACCCTGGTTCCCCGACGAATCGGGGCACTCCTTCTAACGCACGTCCGCGGTTCAAGCGGATGATGCGACTGCCTCTATTAACGGGGGCTTCCGGCCGAGCCTACTTCCCTGGGCGGGTTTCGGTCGGCAGCTCGGGAGGGATTTTCGGGCGCTCGTTCCGTGTCCGGCTTGCACCGTCCCGGACTCGCTGAGTCGGCTTTGGGCACCGTACTCGTCTCCGTCTTCGCCTGATATTCAGTTGGGTGCAGTGTATCCGGACGTTGAAAACCCCGTCAAACGTTACGCGCTTGCCGCCCTCGGGAGTTCCTCAGCCGCCGCCGCACGCATGACTGCGAAGCACTCGGAGCAGTACACCGGCCGCTCTCCCTTCGGTGCGAAAGGTACCTCTGTAAGCTGGAGGCACCGGCCACAGGTAGCAGGGTGCATCTGGCGTGGGGTGCGCCCGCCGAAGCTGGCAAAGGCGCCGTACCGTACGTAAGAGTCACTCGCGGACTCACCATTCTTGCGGGAATCGCGGCAGCCGGGACAACGGGCCGGGTCGTTCTGAAGGCCACGGGCGGCATAGAAAGACTGCTCCCCGGTGGTGAAGACGAACGAGGTTCCGCAGGCACGGCAAGTTAAGGTGCGGTCCAGGTGAGGCACGGGCGATTCTCCTATTGGGGCTCGGGTTGTCCGCAATTACCTACAGGGGCGTAGGTTGGCGTGAAGTATAGGAATGCCGGAAGCGGCCAATCAATACCGATTTATAGGTAATGGAGCCCTGCGCTGGCGCTCAGGGAATGGGCAGGGTCGCGTCGCTGGGAGCGTCGAATTCGCAGGTCTTGTGCGTGCTGTCGCAGAACGGTTTCGTGTTGGAATAGCCGCACCGGCATAGGGTGTACCAGTCGCCCTCGGGGACCTTGTACTCGACGCCTTCAGCATCAACGAGTTTGATTCCGCCGTACACACGGAACGGCCCGTTGTGCCTCACCAAGATTCGTGGCTCTTCGTCCGGCATAGATGCTCCCTCCAGCGGCTGAATCATATCAACGTTGGTAGACCAGCGCGCCGCCGACCCACGTCGCCACGACGTTCAGGTTAGCATCCAGCGCCACGATATCTGCGTCACATCCGGGTGCGATCGAGCCCTTCCGGTCACCTACCCCCAGCGCCCGCGCCGGAGTCCCTGACGCCATCGATATCCCCTCAGCAACGCTTGCCACTCCCCATGAAACGACATTCCGAAGCGCCGCATCCATCGTCGCCGCACTCCCTGTGATCGTCCCATCTGGAAGCCGGATGGATCCGTGGTCCATTACTGCATCGTGACCGCCGATCCGGAACGTCCCTGAATCCAATCCGGCAGGTCGAACGGCGTCCGTAACGAGACAGACCCGGTCCGCGCCGAACGCACGCACCAGCAGCGAGACGGTCGTCGGGTGGAGGTGCACACCATCCGCAATCGCCTCGATGGTGACGCCGGACGAGGCCAGTGCAGCGCCAACTGCCCCGGGGTCGCGGTGATGAAGCGGCCGCATCGCGTTGAAGGCGTGTGTCACGTGGGACGCGCCGGATCCGAACGCGGCCAGCGCTTGATCGTACTTCGCGTCGGTATGACCTACCGACACACGTACGCCGCCGTCCAGCGCCGCCTTGATCACCGGCGCAACGCCGTCCAATTCCGGCGCAATTGTCATCACCCGGATCGTCCCTTCTCCGACGGCCATGATGCGTCCGAGAAGCGGCAGGTCGGGCGGCGCGATCCAGTCCGGAGGAAGCGCGCCTGATCGATCCGGCGAGACGAATGGTCCCTCAAGATTCAGGCCGAGAAGCGTCGCGCCGCCGTCAAGCGGGCCGACCGCGGAAGCGGCGACACGCACGCACTCGATTCCGGCTTCGACGGAATCAGCGCAGATCGTAGCCAGGAACGACGTGACGCCGTGAGAAACGGCCCAGCGCGCGTAATCGCGGATCTCCGTAGGGTCGGTCGTGATGAGAGAGAATCCGCCGCCGCCGTGGACATGAACGTCGATGAACCCCGGGGCGATGGTGAGACCGCTGGAGTCCCATGTCTCAACGTCGCCAAAAATATCCAGGTCAGGACCCACAGCATCGATAGCTCCCGCACTCAACAGTATGTTGAGCCTATCGATCCGTCCATCTGGCAGAACGGTCAGGCCGCCGTGCAAGAGCGTTTTCGGGTCCATGCGGCTATGATACCGGCGAGTCTCACATGGACGAGCAGACAACCCGGCTACAGAGCCACGTTCCGGGCCGACCGCGACCGCGTGGAACGCGACGAGGTGGTCGGGCGATGACGAGTCCGGTGTGAGGGAGGGCGATCAAAGGAGAGTGGTATGCCGAGACCTGGTGAACCAAAGACAGTTGGGATCTTCAAGAACGTCCTGCAATCACGAAACAACGAGTTCACGCAGGATGAGCTCGAGCTGGCGAAGTCCACCGGGTCCTTCGCTTTCGCTGCAGAGATGCGGGGATGGACGGTCGATGAACTCGACCAGGACTTCGATGGAAGGCGATTCCGGAAGTTTATCGACTTCGACGGCCGCCGAGTAATTGCGGCTAACCTTGGCAAGATGCCGAATGCCAATCTGCAAGAACTTGCCAGTGGCGGGAAGCTAGACCTAATCGCTGCTATCGGTGGCGCTAGCGTTAAGTATTGGTTGCGTGTAGCAAGAGATGGCTACAGGGCAGGACCAGGATGGAGACAGACAGCCGTGATGCCGCTCCCCTCCGAAGCGAAGTCGCCACAGCGAGCAACGACGCACAAGTCGACCGGAGAAAGGCCCGATGGCGGAAGGTTCGGAATTAAGCGTGTGGCCGAAGAGCACCTCTCGATCCCGCCGTTCACAACGGTGTATCCGAGCGGAGATCCGCGACAGCCGTTGATGAACTTTAAACACAACTTTCGGCGCGGAGCTGCCGCCATACCGGTCGGTCACCGAGCACTGGTCCACGTGGTTAACTGCAGCAAGCCGAAGGAGCATAAAGATACCCCACAATACTGCGCTGTGGGGAAAGTGATTTGGGAGATCGAGTTCATAGGGACTCTCAAAGATGGAGAGCGCGAGCTGGAGCGGCACGCCTGGAGGCCAGAAACGCAGGAATTCCCCTTCTATCGTCCAATCCGCTTCCTCTCACGTGTGGATCCAGCACACAATGGACCTAGTGTCAGGGATGTTAAATCGAGGTCGGGTGCCGACTTTAACCAGAGGCCCGTGCAAGGCGGGCACGTGTATCGGCCTGAGTCAGACTACGAGGCACTCAGGAACGCTGTCACATGGACGTGGCTGGCTGATTCGGGTGCGACAAGTCAGACGCCGGCTACGCGACCGCAGTCCAAAATACTCCCCGGGGGCTCCGAAACCGCGTTGGCTGAGGACGGCTACTATCGAGAACGAGGCGCAAGTCTCAAATATATCCTTCAGCGACACCGCACTTTGGCGAACCGCCTGGCGACTTGGCTGAAGCAACAGGGCTACACAGACATACGGTGGGAGAAAGCCCACGTTGACATGGAGTTCCGCGATCAAGGCTCTCTATGCCGTGTTGAAATCAAGACCTGTCACGGTGTGACAACGACGAAGAGCATTCGAGAGGCAGTCGGCCAGCTTTTGGAATACAACCATTACCCGCCTCGCCGCCCAGCAGATCGCTGGTACATCGTTCTCGATCAAGCGCCTATCGCCGACGACATCTCCTATTTGAAGGAAATCGGGACAAGGTACAGTCTGCCTCTTCATATCGGATGGCCAGTGAACGAATCGGATTTTCAGTTACTTCATCTCGATGAATAAGCGCAAGACCTTCATAGTCGTCTCCCATACGCACTGGGACCGCGAGTGGTATCAGCCGTTCGAGGCATTCCGCGCTCGCCTTGTGCGAATGATGGACTCCCTCATTGACTTGTTCGAGCGCGATCCGGACTTCAAGCACTTCGCCATGGACGGCCAGACTGTTCCGCTGGACGACTACCTCGAGATCCGCCCGGACCGGCGGGAGATCGTCGAGCGGCTGGTGCGCGAAGGCCGGCTCCTCGCCGGCCCGAACTACATGTTGCCTGACGAGTTCCTCATCGGCGGCGAGACGTGGATCCGCAACCTGATGTTCGGCATTCGCTCAGCCCGCAATTACAGTGCGGTCATGAACGTCGGTTACTCGCCGGATGCGTTCGGGCACATCGCCCATCTGCCAGCAATCCTTCGCGGCTTTGGGATCGATTCCGTTGTCATCTGGCGCGGAGTCGGACGCGAAGTGGACGTGAGCGAGTTCCGCTGGGCGGCGCCCGACGGATCCGAGGTGCTGGTCGTGCACTTCCCGACACCTGGTGGATACGGCTACATGTCCGAGGTCCCGGAGGATGCCGACGCCTTGCGCAACGTGCTGGGAAATATGCGGGCCGCCCTGGAGCCATACGCCACGACGAGTAACGTCCTCGTTCCGAACGGTACCGACCACCTGCCCGCGCGCGAGGGACTTTCCCGGATCATCCGCGCCGCCAACGCACTGGCAGACGACGCAAAGTTCGTTCACGGCACCTACCCGCAATTCGTCGCCGCGGTGCGCGAGGAACTGGGCGACCGGTACGATGACCTGCCGCTGGTAACCGGCGAATTCCGTTCCAGTTCCCGTTCGAACATCCTCGCCGGCGTCCTCTCCACCCGGATGTGGCTCAAGCAGCGGCAGGCACGTTGTGAGAACCTGCTGGCCCTCTACGCCGAGCCGCTGCGCGCAACCGTGCACCTTCTTCGCGGTGCCGTCCAGGACCCGATGGACTCGGACCGGGCTATCCTCGCACATGCGCGGAAGCTGCTGCTGCAGAACGGGCCG
>Ga0105347_1000062_pt1 | contig 47095 bp, 39 predicted proteins | sample EasRivMeERMLT890_FD_89677 | JGI IMG/M metagenome (GOLD analysis project Ga0105347, IMG submission 89677) | Soil microbial communities from meander-bound floodplain in the East River, Colorado, USA - East River MetaG ERMLT890 | ecosystem: Environmental > Terrestrial > Soil > Floodplain | place... | reverse complement strand
GTCGCCAGCTCGGCGCGGGCCTTCTCGAGCGCCACCTGATAGTCGCGCGGATCGATCACAGCGAGGACGGCTCCCGCCTCGACTTGCTGGTTTTCCTTCACGCGCACCTCGAGCACCGTCCCGCCAACGCGCGCCGCGATGGGAGTCACATGGGCGTCCACCTGCGCATCGTCGGTCGTCTCGCGTCCGGCGGTCGCCCACAACCAGGCGGACGTCGCCAGCACCGCGATCAGGACCGCGCCAATCGCGATGCGAATCCGTGTGTTCATCAGTTCGCGCCTCCGAGGTACCGCTTGATCTCCTCCTCCGCGATGCCGAGGGAGCCGGCGAGCATCGCCTTCGCCATCAGGAAGCCGTACGTGGCGTCGATGAACTGCTCATTCACCACCGCCACCGCCTCCTGGGCCTGGACAACTTCAATGTTGCTCGCGACGCCCGCCTGGAATCGATCGCGCGCCTGCGTCAGCTGCTGGTTGGCGAGGTCGCGGGACTGGGTCGCGGTTCGGAGCTCCTCCTCGGTTGCCTGCATGTCGAGAAAGGCGTTACGGACGTCGTAGTAAATGTCCGCGCGGATGTTTTCGACCTCCGCACGCCGGGTACGAAGGTCGGCGTCGGCCTCGATCAGGCGTCCTTGCGTGCGGCCACCCTGGAACAGCGGCACGGTGACGCTGCCGACGAGCGTGTATGTGGGGACCGCCGTGGACGGGGACAAACCAATCTTCCCGTAGTCGGCAGTGGCGTGGACCGCAGGAAGGGCCTCACCACGCGCGGCGCTACGGCTCGCCTCCGCGGCGCGCACCCGCTCGATGGCGCTCAGGTAGTCTGGCCGCTCCGTGTACGCGCGATCGAGCGCCTGCTGAAGCGTGATCTCTGGAACGGGCACGTTGGGAAACTGATCGCTCAGCGTGAATTCCTGACCCAGGGGCAGACCGATCATGCGCGCGAGCTGGAGCTTCATCTTCTGCGCATCGTTGTCCGCCACGGTCACGCGCTGGCTCTCCGAGCTGAAGCGCACCTGCGCCCGCAGCACCTCGATCCCGGCGACGATGCCGCTCTGCCTCAGGTCCTGTGCCTGCGTAAAGAGCGCCTGAGCGGTCTCACGTTGAGCACGCGCCGACTGGGCACGCGCGTTGGCGGCCAGCACCTGGAGGTACACGTCGGCCGCCAGCAGCGATACCAGATCGCGCCGGCTCCTGTTGGTGAGACGCACTGCGTTCTCGTTGTGCCCTTCCGCCCGTGCCTCGTGCAGCGCGCGAAGGTCAAAGATCGCCTGGCTCAGAAACACGCGGACGTCGAAGACGCTGAACGGCCCGACGACGCGGGGAAGTCCCGTTTCCGCAACCGGAATCCCGAACGCCTCGAGGTTGACCACCTGTCGCGTGTCGCCGAGACGGGCGCTGAAGTTGGGCAACAGCTCGCTCATGGCGACCCATCGCGCCCCGCGGGCACGATCCATTGCATCCACGGACGTCACAATGCCGAGGTTATTCACGAGGGCCCGCTGAATGACGTCGCCGAGCGAGAGCGTCAACGGCTCGGCCCTGGCCGTGCCAGCCGGAACGCCTCGCCTGAATGGACTGTCGTCGGAAATCTGTGGCGCGGAGGTTCGGATTTGCGCGAAGGCGGGTGTCGCAGCCGCTGCAACGAGTACTAGCGATGCGGCAAGGGCGAATCGAGGAGTTTCGTTGATCACTGTACGATGTGCCTCAGTAAAAGACTAAGACACGATCGTACCTCAGTGAGGTTCGCGTAGAGGCCGACCCTCAGGTCGGCCTGGAAGCCTCTGTCGGCGCGTCACGCACAGCCGGCGGAAACGGCGACGGCGCGGCCAGAACCGATCCGGCGAGGATCTCCTTGAGGCGATCGGCGTCGACCGATTCGACCTCGAGCAGCTCCTCGGCCAGCGCCTTCACGGCGGGGCGCTGCCGTTCGATGATCTGGCGCGCCGTTTCGTAGCCGCGCATCACGACGACACGAATTTCGTCGTCGACCCGGCGTGCGGTCTCCTCGCTGAAACCCGAAGCGCGATTGTCGCTGTCAAACGCACCCGACGGCCGACGGAAGTGGAGCGGCCCCAGTGGCGACATACCCAGCTCGCACACCATCTTGCGCGCCAGTTCGGTGGCTCGTTCGATGTCGTTCGAGGCGCCGCTCGTCATCTGACGCAGGAAGAGTTCCTCGGCAATGCGGCCGCCCATCAGGATCGCGATCTGCGTCTCGATGAACGGCTTCGAATGCGTATAGCGATCCGCTTCCGGGAGCTGCATCGTGACGCCGAGCGCGCGGCCGCGCGGGATGATCGTGACCTTGTGGAGCGGATCGGCGTCGGGGAGCAACGCCGCCACAACCGCGTGGCCGGCCTCGTGATACGCACACGTGTTGCGCTCGCGCTCGCTCATCGCAACCGAGCGCCGTTCAACACCCATCAGCACCTTGTCGCGCGCGGCATCGAGATCGCGGTTGCCGACGGTCTTGCGCCCCGCACGCGCCGCAATCAGCGCCGCTTCGTTCACGAGATTCGCCAGGTCGGCGCCTGAGAATCCAGGGGTGCCACGCGCGATCGAGCGGAGCTCGACGTCGCCCTCAAGCGCCACCTTACGCGCATGGACGCGAAGAATCTGTTCACGGCCCTTGATGTCGGGATTGCCAACCATCACCTGACGATCGAAGCGCCCCGGGCGCAGCAGCGCCGGATCGAGGATGTCCTGCCGGTTCGTCGCGGCGACGATGATGATGCTTTCGGACTGGGTGAAGCCGTCCATCTCGACGAGCAGCTGATTGAGCGTCTGCTCCCGTTCCTCGTGGCTCAGCGAGTTGCCGCCGCGATTGCGGCCGACCGCGTCGAGCTCGTCGATGAAGATAATGCACGACTTGTGGCGGCGCGCTTCCTTGAACAGTTTGCGCACACGCGATGCGCCGACTCCCGCGTACATCTCGACAAAGTCGGATCCGCTGACGGACATGAACGGCACTCCCGCTTCGCCCGCCATCGACCGCGCCAGCAGTGTCTTGCCCGTGCCGGGTGGCCCCACGAGCAGGATGCCGCGCGGGATACGCCCGCCAATCGATTCGAAGCGCTGCGGGTCCTTGAGGAAGTCCACGATCTCCTGGACCTCATCCTTCGCTTCGTCGACGCCGGCAACATCCGCGAACGTGACATTCACTAACTGCGGATCGATCGTGCGCGCCTTCTCGAGGGTCGGGACGCGGCCGGTGACCGCCCGGAACAGCACGAGGCCGGCGAAACCGAGCAGGACCAGGCCGAACGCCATGGCGCCGTAGCTGCCGGCGCGTGGATCCTCCCCGGCCTTGACGTCGAACTTGATGCCGCGCTCCGCGAGGTCACCGACGAAGGTCGGGTTGGACGCGACATACCCCTGAGGTGCAATTGTCTCGAAGCGGGAACCGTCAAGCCGCTCGAACTGGAGGACGTCCTGCGCCTGAGTGATGTGGCGAACGCGTCCGTCCTGGACGTCGTGGAGGAAATCGGAGAATGCCGCGTTGGTCCGCGCCGACTCACCGGCCGGCCTGAGTACAAAGAGGGCCCCGACGGAGAGAATGAGGACGAGCACGCCCGCAATCATCCAGAAAAGGCGGGTGCGTGGCAGTTTGCCTAGCACGGGGTTACTCCCTTAGCGGCATAGAGGAGTCCTTGGCAGCCCGGGTATATCGGGTGCAACGGGCTCGATTGTCTTAGGAGGGCGCGCCATGAGCCAACGCGCTTGATGATTGTATCGGACGGTTCGCGGACTGTAAACAGTGGCGCAGCTTGCAGTTAAGGAGCTCAGCAACGGTCGGGTGCGGATCGGCTGCTCCGGCTGGCAGTACAAGCTTTGACGAGGCAGGTCTTTACCCCGACAGGGCTGCCGACATTGCGTTGGTTCGCGCACCGGCGCGCTGACGTCCCAGACGCTAAGATCTGAGGTGAATGCCGATCCCGGCTCACCTCGCGCTGACGGCGGAAATCGACGACTTTCGCCGTCAGTTCGAGCAACTGATCGACCAGGCGGACGCACTTGTCCGGCCGCTGACTGATGCGCAGTTCACATGGCAGCCGTCGCCGAACGGCTGGTCGATCGCGCAGTGCGTCGATCATCTGAACGTCTCGGCTCGTCTGTATCTGCCGCTCCTCGATGAAGGGATCGCCAGCGCGATCCGTCAAGGTCTCTATGGCGAAGGGCCGTTCACCTACTGGTGGCTCGCCCGACTGTTCGTCCGCATGCTCGAGCCGCCGCCGCTCTTCCGCACGAAGGCACCTGCGGCGTTCCAGCCGCCGCCCAAACGCACGCGCCAGGAAATCACGGCGGCATTTCGCGCCTACCAGGTGCAATATATCGATCGCCTTCGGCAGGCCAATGGCCTCGACCTCGCCCGGGCGCGCGTCCGCTCGCCAGCCGCATCGTGGATCTACATGCCGCTCGGATCCGGTTTCGCGGTCATCGCCGCGCACGAGAGGCGCCATTTATGGCAGGCGCGGCGGGTGATGGATGCGGCGGGGTTTCCCACATAACCCCAAATTCCCGACTCCCAATTCCCAAGACTTAGGGACCGGGACATCTCGGGAGTTGGAGGCTGGGCGTTGGGAGTTTGCCGGCTACCGTGTCACGGCGGCAACAATGTGGCGCGCGGAGATGCCGTAATAATCGACTAGCTCCTCCGGCTTGCCGCTGCGGGGAATCTCGCGCACACAGAGCCGCTCCACGGTGAAGCCGCCCGGAGCAACGGCAGCCGCGACTGCGTCACCGATGCCTCCTGCGGCATAGTGATCTTCCACGGTGATCACCCGGCCTCTGGTTGCTTGCGCACTCTGCAGCAACGACCCGAAGTCGATCGGCTGCAGTGAGTACAGATCGATGACGCGGATGCTGACGCCGCGCTTCTGCAGCTCCTCGTACGCTTTCAGCGCTTCGAATACGGTGATCCCGCCGCCGATGACCGTCGCCACGTCGTTCGCGCTCTTACGCAGGACCTTCAGTCCCCCGATTGCGAACGGCTCGTCCGGACCGTAGATGACCTCTGTCTTCGGACGCGACGTCCGCATGTACGTGGGGCCCGGGTGATACGCCATGAGCTCGAGCAGCCGCTCGGTGCTCATCGCGTCGCAGGGATAGAGCACGGTGATGTTCGGTTGGGCGCGCATCATCGCCAGATCTTCGAGCGCCATCTGTGACGGGCCATCCTCGCCTATCGAAACCCCTGCATGCGACCCGGCCATCTTGATGTTCAGGTTGCTGATGGCCGCCATCCGTACGAAGTCAGCGGCACGCGTGAGAAACGCCGCGAACGTCGACGGAAAGGGGATCGCGCCTCTGCTGGCAAGCCCCATCGCGGAGCCGATCAGCACCTGTTCAGCAATGTAGCTCTGATAGAAACGCCCTGGGTGTTTCTCCTCGAACTTTTCGCTGAACGTGGAGTTCTTCACGTCCCCGTCCAGTGCCACAATCCGGTCGTCGTCGTTTCCGAGCTTGGCGAGGGCGGCGCCGTACGCCTCGCGGGTCGCAACACTGTCACCGAGCTTGTACGAAGGCGTCCCGACGCTCCCTTTCTTCGGAGCCGGCCGCTGAGTCGCAGGCGGTCCTGAGGCTCCGCCTCGTCGAGGTCCAGGCGGCTGCGCCGGCTCGTCCTCGGCAACGAACTGCGACTCGAGCTCCTTGATCACTTTGTCGAGCTCTTCGCCTTTCTTGAACGCCTTGCCGTGCCACCCGGGCTTCCCTTCCGCAATCGAAATTCCCTTACCCTTGATCGTCCTCGCCAGGATCATCGTCGGGCGACCCTTGGTGCGGCGCGCTTCTTCGAAACCATCGAGCACCGCCTGCACGTCATGGCCGTCGACGACGATCGAATGCCAGCCGAAGGCGCGCCACTTCACGGCGTAGGCCTCCATGTCGTGATCCCAGATCGACGGGCCACTCTGGCCGAGACCATTGACATCGGTGATGCCGCAGAGCGAATCGAGTGTGTCGTGGGCCGCTGTTTCCGCCGCTTCCCACACCGAGCCCTCAGCAGACTCGCCGTCGCCAAGCAGCACGTAGGTACGGTAGTCGGACTTGATGCGGCGCGCGTTGAGCGCAATGCCAATGGCCGCGGTAATGCCCTGTCCGAGCGATCCGGTCGCGACGTCGACGAATGGAAGGCGCGGCGTCGGATGTCCTTCGAGGTCGGAGTCGAGCCGGCGCAGCGTCAGCAGTTGCTCGCGCGCGAGGAAGCCGACTTCCGCCCATGCGGCGTAGAGGATCGGCGCGGCATGCCCCTTCGACAGGACAAAGCGATCGTTGTCTGGATTCTGGGGATCGCGCGGGTCATAGCGCATCTCCGAAAAGAAGAGCGCGGCCACGACTTCGGCGGCCGACGCGCACGTCGTGGGATGACCACTGCCGGCTTCACTCGTCGAGCGGACCGAGTCGATGCGAAGCCGCGTGGCGACGTTCTTCAACGGCGCGACTCGTGATGACGCTTGTACGGGCACGAAAAAGGACCTCCGGAAAGACGCCGCCAAGTCTAGCAGATGGTCGGAACCCGCCCCGACCGGGCAACCTGCGGCGCCCGCTTTCAAATCAAGTGTTCATTTCGGAACAGAGATCCTGTTCTTTATGTCCTACTGTGGTCTGACACCATCCTGAGATCGTTCCCCGCCGGGGAACCGGGGACAGTCAGGGGTAAACAATCGAATGCAGGCGGGCGGGATTCGAAACGACGTCCGCGTGTGGCAGTCGTTGCGCCTGCGGTTACCGCTTCTCCTAGCTCTGCTGATGGCCCTCGTTCTGGCCACTTTCGTCACCCTGGCCTATCGTGAAGTCCGGGTATCACTGCTGCGCACTGGGAGCGAACGCGCGCAGGCAGCGGCTGATCAGATCGCGGATTTGTTCGCACAACCGAGTGTCGAAGGCGCGGAGGAGCGGCGACGGTTCGAGACCGGTCCGGACATTCGAACGTACCTGAAATACGGCACACCTGCGAGCGAGGCGGCGGTCCGCCGCGAGCTCGAGACCCGCGCTACAGCGTCTCCAATGCGGTTCGAACTATGGACCCCCGATGGGGCTCTAATGCTCGATGTTCAGCTGGCCGCTACGACCAGGAACCCCCAGGCGAGACGTCTACCAGGGGGCAAAGCCCCCACGGCTGCCGGACTCAGTGCGCTCCAGACACGGGACAACGAAGTCGTGTTCTCTGAAAGCGTCACCGCGATTCAGGACGCGTCGACAGCTGGGTCCGGCGCCGCTCCGGGGCTGCTCGGTTATCTGGTCACACGCTCGACGTTCGTCGTGAATCCTCCAGGTATCCTCGACCGGCTCGTCGGTGACGGTGCCCGTGTTGCGATCGGCAACCTGGCTGGTGGCGTCTGGACTGATTTCTCGCGCGTGATTCACGCTCCGCCGGTCGACCTCGCGCACCGAGGGGTGCGCGGATACGGTTCTGGCGCCGAAGGCCGTTACCTGGGCGCCGTCACGCCCATCACGAACACGTCATGGGCCGCGTGGGTCGAGTTCCCGGAGTCGCGCATCGTTGCGCCGGCTCAGCGTGTGCTCAACAGGATGGTCGGCCTCGCGCTCATCTTCCTCGTGGTCGGCGTGGGTCTGGTAGCCGCGGTGTCCATCGGCGTAACGCGGCCGCTCCGCGAGCTGTCCGCTGTGGTCGCGCGCATCGGCAATGGCGACTACTCCGGGCGAATCGTCACGACTCGCGCGGATGAAATCGGCCGCCTCGCCGAAGCGTTCAACGGCATGACGAGCGAGGTGGCACGCGCGTACGGCGCGTTGAAGCAAAGCCACGACGACACGCACTTCGCGCTCGGCGCGGCGCACACGGGCATCTGGGAAGTTGACATCGCGACCAACCGCCTCACCTGGTCGGACACGATGGCCAGCATCTTCGGCCTCACGCCCGGGCAGGCCCCGCGCACGATCGAAGAATTTTATGAGGTCGTGCATCCGGACGATCGCCAGTTGGTTCGTGACGCCATCTCGCAGGCCACTGAGGACCACCAGGACGAGTTCTTCGTCGAATACCGTTCCATCCTGCCCGATGGCAGCGTGCGGTGGATCGAGGAAACTGCGCGAGTGGTCTACGGAGAAGGCGGAGGCGCGGCGAGCTTTCTCGGCGTCGCGATGGACGTCACCGGGAGAAAGACGCTCGAGACGCAGCTGCGGCAGGCGCAGAAGATGGAAGCGATCGGCCAGCTCGCGGGCGGCATCGCGCACGATTTCAACAACCTGCTCACCGCGATCCTGGGGTACACCAAGCTCCTCGACGACTCCCTCTCAGCGGATGACGTGCGCCGGCGGGACGTCCACGAGATTCATGATGCGGCGGAACGCGCCGCCGGCCTGACCCGGCAGCTGCTCGCTTTCAGTCGCCAGCAGATGCTCCAGCCGACACCGGTGAATCTGAACGAGCTGGTCCTGGACACCAGCCAGTTGCTGCGCCGGCTGATTGGCGAGCACATCCACCTGGTGACGAGCCTGAATTCCGATCTCTCGCCCGTGCTCGCCGACAAAACCCAGCTCGAACAGGTCATCATCAACCTTGCCGTGAACGCGCGCGACGCGATGCCGGGTGGCGGCACGATGTCGATTTCGACAGCCAATGTTGACCTCGACGAGACGTACGCCACGCAGCACCTTGTCGTGCTGCGGCCCGGTCCATACGTCATGCTCGTGGTGAGCGACACAGGCATCGGCATGAGCGACGCGACGAGACGCCGTGTGTTCGAGCCGTTCTTCACCACGAAAGAACGTGGCAAGGGCACTGGTCTCGGCCTGGCAACGGTGTACGGCATCGTCAAGCAGAGCGGCGGCTACGTCTGGGTGTACAGCGAGCCAGGCCGCGGTGCCGCGTTCAAGATGTACCTGCCGCGCGCGGAACGGGATGCTGACAAAGCCACGATTACGCAAGAGCCACGGCCCGGGCCGTCGGGTGGAACGGAGACCGTGCTGGTCGTCGAGGACGAGGCGGCGGTGCGTTTCCTGACGCGCTTGATCCTGGAACGCGCGGGCTATTGCGTCATTGACGCGTCGAATCCTGAAGCGGCGGCCGCGTTCTGCACCGACGACGTCGTGCTGTTGATCAGCGACGTGATCATGCCAGGAGCGACAGGGCCGACGCTGTACAGAATGCTCGCCGAACGGCACCCGCAACTGAAGGTGCTCTACATGTCCGGCTATACGGACGACATGGTGAAGCGCGAGGGAATGCTCGATCCTGAAACGGCGTTTCTGCAGAAGCCGTTCAGCAACGACGGACTCCTGCGGAAAGTTCGCGACGTGCTCGATCGATGAGACGTGTCTCACGCGCGATCGTCGCGTCACGCGCGGCGATGACATGTTCTCCATCGACATTCTGGATGGCTGAGCCACTGCGCCAGACGCTCGGCTGGCCCGGACGTCGCCTTCAACGCGCAGTCCGCACGGACTTCCAGAACGAGCTCCTGAGGGCATGAACGCATGACGCAAGTGCCGCCGCTGCTGCTCGTCATCGACGACGAGCCACAGATCCTTGCCATTGTCGAGCGATTCGCCCGTCAAGCCGGCTTCGAGGTCGAGACGAGCGCGAATGCGGTGACCGCGCTCTCGGGCCTCTCCGCGCTCGATCCTGATGTCGCTCTCGTCGATCTCCAGATGCCAGACATCTGCGGCCTTGACGTGCTCAAGGCGATTCGCGCTGCGGATCCGGAGTGTCAGGTGATCCTGATGACCGGGAGGCCGACGATCGACACGGCCATCGACGCCGTGAAACTCGGCGCACTGGACTATCTCCAGAAGCCGCTCGACTTCGATCGACTGATCCGCCTGCTGACGGGCGTGGTCGACGGCATCCGGCGCCGGGAGCGTCTCCTCGCCATCGAGGCGGATGTCGCGGTGGACTTCGAGTGCGAAGGGATGATCGGCCCGAGCGCGGGGATGCAGCAGTTATTCGATTCCTTGCGCCGCTTTGCGCCGCACGTTCGCACTGTGCTGATCACCGGTGAGACCGGGACGGGAAAAGAGCTGGTGGCCAAGGCGCTGCACAATCTCGGTCCACGGCGCACCAAGCGGTTCGTCACGGTGAACTGCTCCGCCGTCGTCGAGAGCCTGTTCGAGAGCGAGTTGTTCGGTCATGTCCGCGGCGCATTCACCGGCGCGATCGATACGACCGTCGGTCTCTTCGAACATGCCGACGGCGGAACGATCTTCCTCGATGAGGCCGGGGAGTTGCCGCTGGCGCTGCAGTCCAAGCTTCTCCGAGCTGTAGAGAACGGTGAGGTGCAGCGCGTCGGCTCGCTCGAGACGCGGCGCGTTGATGTACACGTCATTGCCGCCACCAACCGCAACCTCAGGGCGGAAGCCGCAACGGGCCGGTTCCGCACGGACCTGTTCTATCGATTGAGCATCATCGAGATCCAAGTGCCCGCTCTCCGCGAGCGGCGCGAAGATATTCCGTATCTCAGCGCGCATTTCACCAAGGACTGTGCGCGGCGTCTGAAGCGTCCCGTCACGAGCATCAGCCCGGCTGCCGAGCGCCTGCTGCAGCACGCCGCGTGGCAGGGCAACGTTCGCGAGCTGCGCAATGTCATCGAGCGCGCGTGCATTCTCTGCGAGGCGGGGGTGATCACCGAACGTGAACTGAGCTCGGCGCTGTCAGCACCGCCTGCCATGCCGGCGCCTGATGCGGTACCCGACGATCGACTTTCGACCCTCCAACATCACCAAATCGAACGCGTCCTCGATGAAGCCGGTGGCAACAAGTCCGAGGCGGCGCGCCGCCTCGGCATCAGCCGCAGGGCGCTGTACCGCCGCATCGACGAGATGGCCCCCTGAAAGGTAAGGGGGGCATCACCGTCCGGTGCCGTAGGCGCGCTGTAACCGATTCGCCCAGGTCGTGCGCACCCGCGCACATGTGCAAGGACCGTGCTTCCTGCCGAAGCCGTTTACCGCCACCGCGCTCGCGAGATCGGTGCGCGAGTGTCTCGAAGCTCACCCGGCATAGGCCGCGCCCCCCCAAACTATAATCGTCTGATGCTCGCGCTCCGGTATGTCTACGTGCTCGCGCTCGTCGTCTGGCTGGGCGGAATGGTGATTCTGGGCGCTGTGGTGGCGCCGACGACGTTCCAGGTGCTGCAGGCCAGCGTGCCGGCTACCGGCCGCGAGCTCGCGGGTACCGTGTTCGGCGCGACGCTGGCCCGCTTCCACTACGTCGCCTACATCGCCGGCGGACTGCTCCTCGTCACGCTGGCGGCGATGCGCGTGCTCGGTCCCCGACCAGCGCATGTCGGCGTGCGCGCGATCATCGCTACCGTCATGCTCGCGGTCGCGCTCTATTCGGGCAAGGTCGTCCTGCACCAAATCGAGGCGGTCCAGGCAGAAGCGGGCGCACTCCCGTCGCGGCTTCCAGCGGGTGACAATCGGCGAGCCCGCTTCGACGCGCTGCATGTGCTCTCCACACGCCTCATGATGTTCAACATCGCGGCCGCGCTGGTGCTGCTCTATTGGGAGGCGAGGGAATAGCCGATGCAAGATGGCGGGTGGCGAAAGCCGAATGGCTAAGCATCGCATCACGCTGATCGCCGGCGATGGCATCGGCCCGGAAATCAGCAGCGCCGTCGTCAAGATCCTCGAGACCGCAGGGCTCGACGTCGAGTGGGAATCGTGCTCGGCCGGCGCGACCGCACTCGAGCAACATGGATCCACGCTGCCGGTGGAACTGCTCGACTCGATTACACGGAACAAGGTAGCGCTCAAGGGGCCGGTAATGACGCCGGTTGGCGGCGGCTTCACGAGCGTGAATGTGGGCCTGCGACAAGCGCTGGAGCTCTTCGCGAATCTTCGACCGGTCTGGAACATTCCGTCGGTCCCGTCGCGGTACGAAGACGTTGATCTCGTCATCGTGCGGGAGAACACCGAGGACCTCTACTCCGGCCTCGAGCACGAAGTCGTTCCTGGCGTCATCGAGAGCCTCAAGATCATCACTGAGAAGGCGTCGACGCGCATCGCGGCGTTCGCGTTCGAGTACGCGCGGCGGCACGGCCGCAGGCGCGTCACGGCGGTGCACAAGGCAAACATCATGAAGCTTGGTGATGGCCTTTTCCTGAAGTGCGTCCAGAACGTGGGCGCGCTGTATCCGGACATCACGCAGGACGACCTGATTGTAGACGCGGCGTGCATGCACCTGGTGATGAAGCCCGAGCAGTTCGACATGCTGGTCATGCCGAACCTGTACGGCGACATCGTGTCGGATCTCTGTGCGGGCCTCGTCGGCGGACTCGGCGTCGTGCCTGCCGCGAACCTCGGCGTCGAGATCGGTGTCTTCGAAGCCGTTCACGGCAGCGCGCCGGATATCGCCGGCCGCAACCTGGCCAACCCCATGGCACTGCTGCTGTCCGCGCTGCTCATGCTGCGCCACATCGGCGAAGCACCGATGGCCGATCGGATCATGAAAGCGCTTGGCGCCGTGCTGACCGACGACAAGGTCCGCACGCGTGATCTCGGCGGCACCGCGAGCACAACCGAATTCACCACCGCCATCTGCCGCAGGCTAGCGGCATGAAACGGGCCACGGAGGCACGGAGACACGGAGGTCGAACCAAATAATTCTCCGTGACTCCGTGTCTCCGTGGCTTGTCTCAGGATGGTATAGTCGCCGTTGTCGATGCTCGACGAGATCACCCAGGCGGTCCTGTCACGGGACGAAATCGAGCGTTACCTGCAGGGCAGCCACGGTGGGCGTGCAGCGCGGGAGCGCATCCACGGATACCTCGACGAGTTGCGGACGACGCAGCGGTATTCGATCTACCGCGCGCTCAAGCATCCCCTCTATCCAATCCTGCGCAAGATCGAGCGGCTCGGCGAAAACGTCGAGAACGTCAGGGCCGCCACGCGCGCGGGCCGCGTCGTGTACGCGTCGAATCACAAGAGCCACACCGACTATCTTGCCGAGCCGCTCGTGCTCGACGACAACGGCATACGCCCGCCGATCATTGCCGCGGGCATCAATCTCTTCGGCGGCCCGCTCGGTCTGCTGCATCGCCACATCACTGGCGCGATGCCGGTCCGCCGCAACACGAAGGATCCGGCGTACCTGATCACACTGAAGGCGTACGTGGCGGAGCTGCTTCGGCGGCATGACCTGTTCTTCTATCCTGAGGGGGGCCGCAGCTACAGCGGCGACCTGAAGAGCCCGAAGACTGGACTGCTGAATGCCGCGCTGCACGCGGACGTGTCGCCGATGGTGATCGTCCCGACCGCGGTGGCGTACGACTTCGTACTCGAGGATCATGTCCTCGCCCGCCAGCGCGTGAAGCGGACGCAGCGGCCATTCAGCCGCGAGCTCGCCGAGATGGTGCGCTACGCGGTCGGCTATCGCTCGCGCGCGATCGTCACGTTCGGCAAGCCGCTCTCAATCGACGGGGTCGACCCGAACTCGCGTCGCGACGTTCTGGATCTGGCGCACGCGATCATGGCTGCGATCGGGCGGCTGCATAAGGTGCTCCCGACCGCAGTGATTGCCAATGCGATGCGGCCGTCGATCACGCGACGCGAGCTCGAGTCGCGCGCAGACGCGGTGCTCGATACGCTGCGGTCAGCGGGCGCCAATCTCGGCGTTCAGACCGGCGCCGAGGCGATGGCGGAGGCGATCGAGCCGCTCGAGGCCCGCGGCATCATCGTTGCTGAGCGAGGACGTATCCGTGTTCGCGATCGCAATGTCCTCCGCTACTACGCCCGCACGCTTGACCACCTGCTCGCGTCACCCTCTCGCCGAACCCATTGATCACCGAACCGCGTCCGTCAGCACCCGGCCTCCGGGCCGTGGAGGGCGGGTCGCCGGGTCCAAAAGGACCCGGCCTACCGTGTCCGTAGGGCGGGTCCTTCTGGACCCGCCGGAGCCCTAAATGTACGCGGGTGCGAAAGCACTGTTTTACGCCCTGTCGAACAGTGCCCTGCTGAAGCGCCTCGCGTCGACGTACGGCATGCGGTCGCCCGGAGGCTTCGCGCGCCGCTTTATCGCCGGCGAAACGATCGAGGAAGCGATCGACGCCGCCCGCAGCATCCAGGCGCAGGGCCTGCTCCTCACCCTCGACTACCTCGGAGAGAGCGTGAGGACCCTCGAAGAAGCCGCCGCGGCCACGCGCGAGTACGGACGTCTCCTTGAGGTGATCGTCGTCTCCGGAATCGAGCGGAATATCTCGCTCAAGCTGACGCAACTCGGCGCGGGCGTCGACCGCGCGACGTGCGTCGACAACCTGAGGCGCATCCTCGAGCCAGCCCAGAAGCACGGATTCTTTGTCCGCATCGACATGGAGAACTCGCCGTGGACGCAGCTGACGCTCGATATTTTCGAGACGTTGTGGCAGCAGGAATACCGGAACATCGGTATCGCCCTGCAGGCGGCGCTCTTTCGCACCGAGCAGGACGTCAGGCGTATGAATGAGCTTGGCGCCCGTGTCCGGCTGGTCAAAGGGGCATACAAAGAGCCGCCAACGGTCGCGTATCAACATAAGGCGGACGTCGATGCGGCCTTCATCCGACTCATGCGCATACTTCTCGATTCGGGAACCTACCCTGCCTGGGGTACGCATGACCCGGCGCTGCTGGAAGCAACAGAGAAATACGCCGCAAAGCGCGGAATCACGAAAGATCGATTCGAGTTCCAGATGCTCTACGGGATACGGCGCGATCTGCAGGCGTCTTTGGTGAAAAAGGGCTATCGGATGCGCGTCTACGTCCCGTTCGGCCGGAAATGGTTCCCCTATTTCATGCGCCGGCTTGGCGAGCGGCCCGCGAATCTCGGATTTGTAATCCGCGCGATCCTCAAGGAGGGTTAGCGCCCAACCTCTGCAGCACCGCGGATCGGCATCATGCGTTGGGGCTGCGGGGTTTAGCGGCATTTCTCGCGTAACACTTCAAGAGATACACACGAACCGTTCACACTTCAGACAGCGACCGGCGGAATCCCATCACTGATGTCTCCTTGCCGAAGGACAAATGGAATGCGCAGATGTTCGGTTTTCGTGTCCGATTCGTTATTCATTCAGTGACGGGCTCGTGTCCGATACGGTCGGGCCGTGGCACTGCTCTTGAAATGCCGGGCTATAGCTGAAAACGAGTCCCTGGAAACGGCGACGCGCAATCCGGCGTCATACCAGTGGTTACTCAGAAAAGGGGGATCGCGGCAAATGGTTACCGACACGCAGCAGACGATGACCGCAGCACCAACCGGCGCCGGCGTGATGACACGCGCCGCCGAGCAGCTCCGGCAATTCATCTGCGGGCTCCACGGGCATGACTCGCTCCTGCATTTCGAGCGGGGGCGGATGTCCCTGCAATGCACGTCCTGCGGCCACGAAACGCCAGGCTGGGACCTTCGAAACGATCGCCGGCCGCAGTCTACCGCCGCGACGGAATCGCCGCGCATCGTCCGGATGCCGCTCGCACGCGAACGCCGCGTCGCCTGAACACCAACACCGCACACACGCCACGAGGACCAGGCGTTACCTGGCCCTCTTTTTTTTGTCCTCACCAGTTAACAGATAATCGCGGCGTGGCCGAACCGAGCTCATCGCTCGATGTGGCGCGCCGTATTGCGCTCGCCGCCCGAGACGCTGGAGGGCGCGCGCTGATCGTCGGGGGCTGGGTGCGCGATCGCCTGCGCGGCCGGGCGTCGAAAGACCTCGACATCGAGGTATTCGGTCTCACGCAGGATCGACTGGTCGAGCTGCTCTCGCCGCTCGGACGCGTCGAGACCGTCGGTCAAAGTTTTCCTGTCTACAAACTGGTTCCCCCGGGCGGCAGCCATGGCGAGATCGATGTCGCATTGCCGCGCCGTGAATCCAAGAAAGGCCGCGGCCATAAAGGCTTCGACGTGCGGGGCGACCCGTCGATGTCGATCGCCGACGCCGCGCGGCGCCGCGACTTCACGATCAACGCCATCTCGTGGGACCCGCTGACGGATCAGTACGAAGATCCATTCGAGGGCCGCGCCGATCTCGAGCGGCGGCGGCTGCGCGCCGTCGATCCGCGCACGTTCTCCGACGACAGCCTGCGCGTGTTGCGCGCGGTGCAGTTCGCGGCCCGATTCGATTTCACGCTCGATGAGGCGACCGCCGCGTTGTGCAGGAGCCTCCGACTCGACGATCTGCCGTCCGAGCGGATCTGGGGCGAGGTCGAAAAACTACTCCTGGAGGCGGAGCAGCCGTCGATTGGATTCCGCCTCGCAATGGATCTGGGTGTCATCGAGCGTGTGCTTCCCGAACTCCTGCCACTCGTTGGATGCGAGCAGGAGCCGGAATGGCATCCGGAGGGTGACGTCTGGACGCATACGCTGATGGTGATCGACAAGGCGCGCGAACTGAATAACGACCTCGATCGCGCGCGCCGCGTCAGCGTGATGCTTGGCGCCGTCTGCCACGACCTTGGGAAACCTTCCACGACGGCGCGTATCGATGGCCGCATCCGGTCGCTCGACCACGAACAGGCAGGTGTCGAGCCGGCGCTCAGTCTGCTGGATCGCTTGAACGTCCACTCAATCGACGGCTTCGACGTCCGCGGCCAGGTCGTCGGCCTGGTCGCGCATCATCTGAAGCCGGGCGCCTTCAGGAAAGCCGCGAATGTGACCGATGGCGCGTTCCGCAGGCTGGCGCAGAAGGTCGATCTGGAGCTGCTCGCGCGGTTGGCGCGCGCGGACTGTCTCGGCCGGACCGGCGACTTCGATTGTTCCGCAATGGACTGGTTCATCGAGCGCGCACGCGCGCTCGGCGTGGAGCATCGCCCTCCTGCCCCGCTGCTCCTCGGACGGCACCTCCTGGTGCTTGGCTTGACCCCCGGTCCGCGCGTCGGCGAGATACTCAAACAGGTCTACGAAAAACAGCTCGATGGCGAGGTCGCATCCGTCGAGGGAGCGATCGAAGAGGCGCGGCGCCTTCTGAGTTCTTCCCCCTTCCCCCTTCCCCCTTCCCCCTAATCAGAGATGTATCTCGCATAGTCTCCCGGCGCGACGTTGCCGCCTGAGATCACCGCGACTGTTCCTCTTGCGATCGGGAGGTCGTCGCGCAGTACGGCGGCTACGCTTGCGGCGCCGCTCGGTTCCGCGACGACATTCGCATTGTCGAAGAGCCACTTCACCGCCGCCGCGATCTGCCGATCGTCAACCGTGACAACCTCGTCGACGAATGCCTGGACGTGCGCGAATGTGAGATCGCCCGGGCGCACCGACAGGAGACCATCGGCGATGCTGGCGGTTGTCGGCAGCGTGACAGGTTGTCCCGCCGCGCGTGATGCCGTCATTTTCGGAGCGCCCGCCGGCTCGACGCCGACGATACGCACGTCGCTGCGCAGTGCCCTGATCGCCGCCGACACTCCGGAAATCAGTCCGCCGCCGCCCATTGGAACAAAGACGACGGACAACGCCTGGGACTGCTCGACGATCTCGAGCGCGCAGGTTCCCTGTCCCGCAATGATCCACGGATGATCAAATGGCGGCACCATCGTCAGTCCTCGCGCCCCAGCCTCGGATTCCGCCCGCGCCTTGCGGTCGAGCACGGTGGTGCCGGCAAAGAGGACCTCCGCTCCGTACCGTTCCGCGCCGGCGACCTTCACGCGCGGCGCGGTTTCGGGCATGACAACGACCGCCCGGACGCCGAGGAGACGTGCGGCGAGCGCCATCGCCTGGCCGTGGTTGCCCGATGAATACGTGATGACGCCGGCTGCTCGCGCGTCCTGGCCGAGTTGCGAGAGCATGTTGTAGGCGCCGCGGATTTTGAAGGCGCCGGCCGGCTGCATGTTTTCGCACTTGAGGGCGAACGTGGGCCCGAGGCCCGCGCCGACCTCGATGAGCGGTGTCCGTCGCGCAACGCCCGCGATGCGCGCTGCCGCCGCTCGTATGTCGGCGAGCGAGACCAGCTCCGCCCCCATTACTGTCGCGGGCGGGCGAACTGCTCGTTCGGGTTGTAAGTCGGCATCGCCGGGTCGTTGGCCAGGCGCCACCCGAGTTCCGCAAGCAGCCGCATGTCCTGAACGGCGCCTGCGTAGTTCCAGTCCTGCTGGAATTCATCGCTTGGCTGGTGATACCGCTTCTCGTTGTACTCGTCGTGCACGCGTTTAGCGAAACCAGGATCCTTCCCGATGAAGTCGACCGGCTCGCCGATGGACACTGCGGGAATGCCGACCTTCGCAAGGGAGAAGTGATCGGACCGGAAAAAGTATCCGCGCTCGGGTTCGGGATCGGCGCCAACCACACGCTGATGGCGGGCGGCGAGCTCCGACGCCACCGTGCCGATCGACGAGCGTTCGGCGCCCAGCAGCACGATATCTTGGGCCGGCCCGGCAAAATTCAATCCGTCGATGTTGATATTCGCGGCCCAGGCGCTGGCGGGAAGCGCGGGATGCGCGGCAAACCACGCCGAACCAAGCAGTCCTGACTCTTCCGCCGTTGGAAACATGACGTAGACCGAACGCCGCGGCCGGGTACGCGCGCGTGCAAATGCCTGCGCAATCTCGAGCGTCCCTGCATCGCCCGATGCGTTGTCAATTGCCCCGTTGTAGATGCGATCGGCGTCAGCCGGCTCGCCGGGCTTCGGCTCCGCCGTCCCAAGATGATCGTAGTGCGCGGAGAAAATGATCCCCTCCTGCGGGTTCGTCCCGGGGAGGACGCCAATCACATTCTGAGAAATTTTCTGCTGGACTTTCTGATCAATCGTCGCGGACACGCTGATACCGAGCGGTTGCGGTGCTGTGCCGCGCTTGAGTGAAGCAGCACGAAGCGAATCGAGATCCTTGCCGGCACGCCGAACGATTTCTGTCGCCGCATCATTGCTGACCCACGCTTTCAACGCGAGCGTTGGCTCACCCGCGGATGGGGGCAGCGAATACAGCGTTCCTGTCCACGATGACTGGACGACCTGCCACGGGTACGTGGCGGATTCCGGCGTATGAATCAGGACAGCGCCGACCGCGCCCTGTCGTGCGGCTTCCTCGTACTTGTAGGTCCAGCGCCCGTAGTAGGTCATCGCGCGACCGCCGAACAACTGCGGTTCGTCCGCGGTCGCCGGAGGATCGTTGACCATGACGAGGGCCACTTTCCCTGTCATGTCGATGCCGGCGTAGTCATTCCACTTGTATTCAGGCGCGACAATGCCGTGACCAACGAATACAAGCTCGCCATCGACGCGGACGCGGGGTTCCTGCCGCCCGGTGAATGCGACGACGTCTTGTCGATACGTGAAGGGAGTCCCTTTGCCAGCCGTCAGCGTGAACGACGGGCTGACCACCGATTCGAGGATCGCGACATCCTGGAAGTACGTTCCCTTGTCGCCGGCTGGTCCGTAGCCGAGCGTCGCAAGTTGAGTTGCAAGGTAGGAGGCGGCGAGACGTCCGCCCCGGGTCGAGGGCGCTCGACCTTCAAGCAGGTCGTCCGACAGGAACTTGATGTGCGCAGCAATCTCGTCCCCGCGAATCTCATCCAGGGCTGGGCCGTCGAGTGACACTCGAGGAGCACCCAGGCGGTCCTGCGCAAAGAGCACCACCACGACGGCAAGCACGATGGCTGCTGCAACTGAAGCGCGAATACGCGTACGTGTAGGCATTCAGTTCGAACGGTTCACTAATTAGTATAGTGGCGTGATATGGCGCGCTACACATTGGTCTACGGCGTTCGGCTCGTACCTGAAGGCTCGCTCACCGGGGCAGATGAGGGACGACTGAACCTCAAAGATGGATCGCAGGCGGGACTGACGCTCCATACGATCGACGGAACAGTTCCACAGCTCCGGCGGGCGCTCGACCGGAGCCTCGATGCGTTCTTCGAGCTCCTGCCAGGCGCGGAAGAAGAAGATCGTGATGACTAGTGGCCTGCCTCTTCCGAATTACTACCGGGCCACTCCGTTGTCGCGGCCCGTAGATCGCGGTCGGAGGCCTGTTGTGACTATTACTCAATCGTCCAGACGGTCCACTAGTTCCGTTTCGGAACTCGATTTGCACAGGGCCTGACCGTGCCGGACTCGTCTATTCCGACCTCGCCCGAGAAAGATCGAGCCCAGGTCGCGAATACTGTTCCCTTTCGAGACTTGAACGACCGCCTGATTGGCGAGCTGATTGAGGCCGTCAAAGGCGTCCTCCGGAAAGAGACGTCCGACCGGCTCCGCGACATCTACCTCATCGGTGACATCGAAAAAGATACAGCGCGCAGCGTCATCGAGCGGCTTCGCGAGTTCGCCAACGACAGCACGAAACCAATCACGATCTACATCAACAGCGCGGGCGGCAACGTCACCGACGGCCTCGCGATTCACGACGCGGTGCGAGAGATCGTGAGCCGCAATATCGAGGTCACGATCATCGTGCAAGGGATGGCGTATTCGATGGGTTCGGTCGTACTGCAGGCGGCGAGCACAGGCCGCCGCTTCTCGTACCCGCACTCGTGGATCATGATTCACGAGCCAGCGAAGTGGGCGGGATGGCAGTCGACGTCAGCGGCGGCGCAGCATCTCGATCGCCTCAAACAGATGCAGGCACAGATCTACGAGATCCTCGCAAACCGATCCGGCAAACCCCTGCAGAAGATCATCCGCGATACCAAGCGCACCGACTTCTACCTGGATGCGAAGAAGGCGCTCGAGTACGGCTTGATTGATGGAATCGTAGAAGGATAAGACGGGCCACAGGCGGGTCTTAAGACCCGCCTCTACGCTGCCTCTTTGCGGGTTCTGAACTCTTCCACCAACCTGGCGACGTTGCCAGCAACCGAATGGAGCGTTGGCGACCAGCCGAGCGCGCGGGCGCGCGGACTGCGCACCCGTTGATCGAGGGCGAGCGCGTCGGCGTAGGGGCCCATCTTCGCCCGAGCTTCCTTGAGCGGCACGTGGCGCACGTCCGGACGCATCCGGGCATGGCGTGCGATGGCGTCAACGATGTCACCAACGCTTTCGTCGGCTTCGTCGTTGGCGTGAAACACACCGGAAGCCTCAGGGCTGCTGGTCACGCGCAGATAGAGGTCGGCGAGGTCTCGCGCGTACACGCAGGGCCAGTGATTGTTGCCGTCACCGATCACCCGAACCAGCCCATTTGCTGCGTCTTTCAGCAAATCCGCAATGATCCCGCGGTTACCGCCATAGACGATTCCAGGCCGCACGACCACGGTGCGGATCCCGGTACGTCCGGCTTCGAGTACCAGCCGCTCATGTTCCGGCCGCCACGCGACAAACGGTGTCGGTCTCAGCGGCGCGTCCTCGGCCACGGGCGCCGAGGTATCACCCAGCACCCACACACCGGAGGTGTATACGAACGCCGCGGGAACGCTGGACCTGGCGCGACTGGTCATCACTCCGAGAAATGCGTCGACCGCCTGACGGTCAATCTTCTGACCCAGCATCGAGCCGTCGAGCGCCGTGTGCACGATGACGTCTGCCTGCTCTGCCGCAGACGCGTAGGACGCAGGCTTGGCGAGATCGCCGATGACAGGATGCGCTCCACGCCGGGCAATGAACTCCGCCTTCTCGGGATCGCGCACGAGCGCGGTCACATCGTGGCTCGCTCGCATGAACGCCTCGAGCACCGACGATCCGATGTGCCCGGTACCGCCTGTCATGAAGATTTGCATGGGGGGCGCCTATTCTAATCGGACTTTGATTCCTAGTCTGCTGTGAGTTGTCTCCGGCCTTCCCTCGGTCAAAAATGAAATCGGTGATCTGCCCAATAGCGCCATCCATATGGAGATCAGTAGAGTTGCGTCGTGTATCCTGCCGACACGATCGACGTCCTTGAGACGCATCGCTTCGATGTCGATGCGCTCGAGCGTTATCTCGCCGGACGTCTGTTGAATTTCACCGCGCCGATTTCCGTACGCCAGTTCCGCGGAGGCCAGTCCAATCCCACCTACTACCTGCGCGGCGCGGACCCTGTAGGTCCGCGAGAGTACGTGAGCGGCGCGGACCCTCCAGGGCCGCGAGAGTACGTCCTCCGCCGAAAACCGCCCGGCCAATTGCTGCCGTCGGCGCACGCGGTCGACCGGGAGTATCGCGTGATGACCGCTCTTCAGACGAGCGGTGTGCCGGTTCCGAAAACGTACCTGTTGTGCGAAGACCCGCTGGTGATCGGCACCCCATTCTTTCTGATGGAGTACGTCGCGGGGCATCCGATAGCCGATCCGACGCTGGCTGACCGCTCCCCCGCTGAGCGCAGCGAAATTTACGAGTCGATGATCTCGGTGCTCGCGCGGCTGCACACGATCGATTGGCGCGCCGCCGGTCTCGCAGACTACGGGAAGCCGGGGAACTACGTCGCACGGCAGGTGCATCGCTGGACGGCGCAGTATCGCGCGTCGGAAACCGAGCGCATCGAGGCGATGGAACGGCTGATCGAATGGTTTCCCGCCCACATTCCGCCCGGCGACGAGGACGCGGTCGTGCACGGCGACTACCGCCCCGGAAACCTGTTGCTCCATCCGGCGGAGCCACGCGTCGCGGCTGTGATCGACTGGGAGTTGTCGACAATCGGCCATCCTCTGGTTGATCTCGGCCATCACGCGCTGATCTTCCGGACGGGTCCTGAAGACTTTGGTGCCCTTGCGGATTGCGAGCGACCGGAAGGGATCCCGAGTGAACGGGAATACCTCGACGCGTATTGCCGTTTGACGGGGCGCGCCTCGTTACCGGAGTGGGAGTTCTACGTCGCCTTTGCGATGTTCCGCTTCGCGGCGATCTTCCAGGGCATCATGGGTCGCGTCGTCGCCGGCACGGCCAACGATCCGGACGCGCGCCGGGCCGGCGCGCGCGCACGGCCACTCGCCGAGCGGGCATGGCAACTCATCGGATCACGGTACTAACCACGAAGAACGCGAAGTTCACGAAGGGCCATTGTGCTTCTTCGTGTCCATCGTGACCTTCGTGGTTATATCTGATACTTCCGCAACTCCAGCTGCGCAATTTGCCGGCGGTGCACTTCGTCCGGTCCATCGAGGATGCGCATCGTGCGCGCCGTGGCTGCCAGATACGCCAAGGGAAACATCTGGCTGACCCCCGCCGCCCCGAACAGCTGGATCGCCCAGTCGAGCACGCGCGACGTCATATCGGGTACCGCCACCTTGATTTCGGCGATCGCCAGCCGGGCCGCCTTGTTGCCATACGTGTCCATCACCCATGCCGCATGCAGCACGAGAAGCCGCGCACGATCGATCTCGATGCGTGCCTGCGCGATCCGCTCCTGCGTGATGTCGTTCTCGCTCAGCGGCTTGCCGAACGCCACGCGCTCGCGTGCCCGGCGGCACATCAGCTCCAGCGCCCGCTCCGCCACGCCAACCTGCCGCATACAGTGATGAATGCGTCCGGGTCCCAGCCTCCCTTGCGCAATCTCGAAGCCGCGTCCCTCGCCAAGGAGCAGGTTTGAGGCCGGCACGCGCACGTTCTCGAACAGCAGCTCCCCGTGTCCGTGCGGCGCGTCGTCATAGCCGAACACATTGAGCATCCGCACCAGCGTGATGCCGGGCGTATCGCGTGGGATCAGAATCATCGACTGCTGCTTGTGGCGATCCTGATTCTGCGGATCGGTCTTGCCCATGAAGATGAGGAGCGTGCACCGCGGATCGCCGATGCCAGACGTCCACCACTTGCGGCCGTTGATGACGTACTCGCCGCCGTCGCGAACGATCGACGACTGGATGTTGGTTGCGTCCGAGGAGGCGACGTCCGGCTCGGTCATCGCAAACGCGGAGCGGATCGTTCCCTCGAGGAGTGGCACCAGCCATTGCTGCTTCTGCTCGGGGGTGCCGTACCGCACGAGAGCTTCCATGTTGCCGGTATCAGGAAACGAGCAGTTGAACACTTCGGGCGCGATCGGTGTCCGTCCCATCAGCTCGCAGATCGGGGCGTATTCCAGGTTGGTGAGGCCGGGCCCGTACTCGCTCCCGGGCAAGAACAGGTTCCAGAGCCCTTCCCGGCGTGCTCTGGATTTGAGTTCCTCCATCACCGGCGGCACCGCCCACCGGGACGAGGCGGATTCCAGCTGCTGCGCGTATAACGCTTCGCTGGGCAGAATGTGCGCGTTTATGAAAGACCGGACCTGATCCAGGTACTTCGTCGTCCGCGCGCTGTACTCAAAATCCATCTAACCCCTTCCCCCTAACCCCTAACCCCTTCAGGTTCAGATATCCCAGACACGTTCGCGATCGTAGAAGGTGATCATCCCGTCTTCGCTCACCTTCAGCACGGGCCCGAACTTGCTGGCGGCCATTGCGGCCGTGGTGCGCGCGCCTTCTACGATATCGCCAAGTTCCGGTTCATCCGACGGCGGGTGTCGCAGGATGGCGCCGGCGGCCAGCAGCCGCGCCTCGCGGTCGATGACGACCGCCCCATCCAGCGAAGCAAGCGTCGATAGCACGCTCGGATCGAGGGCGGTTGCAGATCGCCCTTCGAGCAGATGCAGTACCTCTCGGCGAGAGGGCACGGGTGCAGCGGACCGCTCCGGCCGCGCGCAGATGTCGAGGCGATCCGCCGGCGCGACCAGCTGCGGCACGGCCTCCGCCGGATCTCGGACGACCACGAAGAGCGCACCATCGCGAGCGTCGGCAAGGTCGAGCGCCATCTGAAACAGGCGCAGCGCCAGCGGGCCGTTCCCGACCGCTTCCGCCCACAGCTCGAACTTTGCTTTCAGGTCGAGCAGATGCCATGCAGCGCCGCGGAACGCGAACACTTCCGCGCCCTCGGCAAACACTTTGATCTCGCGCGACGGGCTGAGCACGACGCAGACGCTCCGCTGCTCGAGCGTCGCGCGGGCGTGCGCCTGGTAGGCCTTCGCGCCCGGCACCTCCAGGATCGCCTCGGGACACATCTGCATGCTCCAGCGGTCGATGTCGATGATGTCGAGCAGGCGCCCTTCGGAATCGGCGAGAAACACCGTCCGAACGCCGTCGGCAAGTCGATAAAAACTCTTGATCGAGGTCAGCGACTCCAGGTACGCGAGCACTCGCTCCCGCGGCGCGAGCTCCGGGCGACTGGGATCGTGCGATCCACCAAGCATTAGAATGCCGGTCGAGATCGGGCGGTTCTCATAGCTTGACAGCGCGGCGAGACGCAGCATTTCGATCACGGACGCAATCCGATCGACTCTGTGATCGTCGAGGTCCTGGGCGTACGGCCGCTCGTCAAGAAACGCGCCGACGTAGCGATCTTCGATCTGCCCTCGAAAGAGCTCACCGCGCTCCGCCGCCAGCTGCGGGTTGAGGATCGCGCGGTACCGCGCGCTGATCACGGCGCCGATGGCCCGCGCAACCCGGACTTCATGCGGGGTGAACGCCCAGCGTCCCGACGTGTGCAGCTTGTACCGCGTCCCTGTCCAGCAGATGATCAGCGTGGTTGGATCGGGTGACGGCTCGATGGTCAGCGGCTGCTCGAGCGACGAGGACGGCGTGGCCGCGGGCTCGATCTCGAGCGTCGCACGGCTGAAGAACTGCCGTAGCGCCGCCTGCATCACGCCTTCGTAGAACGTTCCGAGCGCAAGAGCGGGTGGAAGAGACATTAAGCCGGCGGCCGGGTCCAACAGTATCCGGCCTACGCATGATAATGCCCAGATGCAGCGGGACACGCTGATCGACTTCTTTCGCGACCTCATCACGACCCGTGGGGAATTTCTCGTGTACGACGATGGGTATCGCCGGCGGAGTCACAGCTACGAGGACGTCGGGCGCGCAGCGCGCGGGCTGGCGGCCAGGCTCGCGGCCGCCGGCCTGCGCAAGGGCGACAAGGTGGTGTTCTGGGGCGAGAACCGTCCCGAGTGGGTCGCGTGCTACTGGGGCTGCCTCATCTCCGGCGTCATCGTTGTCCCGATCGACTTCCGGTCATCGCCGGAATTCGCAGCCAGGGTCCGCGCCCTCGTCGAGGCACGGGTGGTGCTCGTCGGTGATGACGTGCCGCGAACGCCGGACGCCGATTTTGGCGACGCGGTACGGTGGCAGTTCGCGGATCTCGACTGGCGTGCCGACGGCCCGATGCCAGCAGTCGCTATCTCGCGCGACGACATCACACAGATTATCTTCACGTCCGGCGCAACGGCGGAGCCGAAGGGCGTCGTCATCCGCCATCGCAACGTTCTCGCGAACATCGTTCCCGTCGAGCGCGAGATCCTGAAATACCGGAAATACGCGAGGCCGTTTCATCCGCTTCGCTTCCTGAACCTGCTGCCGCTCAGCCACATGTTCGGCCAGTCGATGGCCACCAGCATCCCGCCGATGGTTCGTGGCACCGTCATCTTCACGCGCAGCTTCAACCCGCACGACGTCCTGAAGCTGATCAAGTCACGGCGCATCTCGGTGCTGGTGTGCGTGCCGAAAATGCTCGACGTGCTGCGCGACCACGCCACGCGCGCGTGGCCGGAGTCGACGGATGCGCCCCCGCCGGGCATCTCGATCCCCGGACGCTGGTGGCGCTATCGACGTGCACACGCTGCCTTCGGTCTGAAATTCTGGGCGTTCGTGGTCGGCGCGGCACCGCTGCCGCCGGACCTCGAGGAGTTCTGGCGACGGATGGGGTTCGCGGTCATTCAGGGGTACGGGCTGACGGAGACGGCGCCGATCGTCACGCTGAACCATCCATTCAAGACCAGCAAGGGATCGGTGGGCACGCCCATCGAAGGCGTCGAAGTGCGCATCGCCGCCGACGGCGAGATCCTCGTGCGCGGCGAAAACGTCACGAGCGGGTACTACGAAAATCCCAAGTCCCAAAGCCCAAATCCCAAATCCCAAACGGATCCCGGATCCCGGATCCCGGATCCCGACGGCAACAAGGCGTCAGACGCGGACGGTTGGCTGCACACGGGCGATATCGGCGAACGGGACGCCCAGGGGCGGCTCTTCATCAAGGGCCGCAAGAAAGAAATGATCGTCACACCCGAGGGGTTGAACGTCTTCCCCTAGGACGTCGAGCAGGTGCTGAACGAGCTGCCGGGCGTGCGCGAGTCAGGCGTGGTCGGTGTGTCGCACGGGACCGACGAGCGCGTCCATGCCGTCCTCGTGCTGGACCCTGGCATCGAGCCCGATGCGATCGTTCGCGCCGCCAACAGCCGGCTCCAGGACCATCAACGAATCCGCGCGGCGTCGGTATGGACATCGGGCGAACTTCCGCGCACTGAAGGGACGCGGAAGCTCAAACGCCGCGCGCTGCGCGACTGGGTGCACTCAGGCGAGCAACCCGCCTCGGCCGCCTCCGCCGACACGCTCGAATCGCTCATCGGACGCTTCGCTCACGGCCGCGACGTCAGCGGCGCCACGACGTTGGAGGAGCTAGGGCTCAGCTCGCTCGAGCGCGTGGAGCTTATGATCGCGCTCGAGGATCGGTTTCAGACGCGCCTCGATGAAGGTCGCTTCGCCGAGGCGGCAAGCGTGTCCGATCTCAAGCAGCTGGTCGAGCATGCGCCTCCATCGGAGGAGGTCGCGGATCCTGTCGACTTTCCCTCGTGGAACCGCACGTGGCCGGTCCGCGTCATCCGCCGGCTCTCCCTGGCCATGTGGATCCTGCCGCTCGCGCGCATGTTCGCCTGGATGCGCGTCGAAGGACGCGAGCATCTGAAGGATCTCGACGGTCCGGTGATCTTCGCCGCAAATCATCAAAGCCACATGGACGTGCCCGTGATCCTTGCGGCACTGCCCGCGCACGTGCGCGCGCGTGTCGCGCCGGCCATGGCGAAGGAGTTCTTCAAGGCGCATTTCTTTCCCGAAGGGCACACCTGGCGCCAGTGGTTCACGAACACGGTGAACTACTACCTGGCCGCGTTCTACTTCAACGCCTTCCCGCTGCCGCAGCGCGAAGCGGGCGCGCGGCAGACGCTGGCCTATGTCGGCGAGCTCACCGGCCGCGGCTGGTCGGTGCTGATCTTTCCAGAAGGTGAGCGGTCGGCGACCGGCTCAATCAAGGCATTCCGCGGCGGCATCGGGATGATTGCCGCGCGCCTGGACGTGCCCGTGGTCCCTGTACGGCTCGACGGCGTCGATCGCGTGCTCCATATGAAGGCGAAAATGGCGACTCCAGGTCCCGTCCGCGTGGCGTTCGGCGCCCCCATGCGCCTCCGCGGTGAAGACTATGCCGCGCTCGCCGCAGAAGTAGAACGCCACGTGAAATCGCTCTGAAAATAATTAATTTTGTTAAGATTGCGCCTCGCCCGCGCGTGTGGCACACTCGTTGCTACATTTGGTGAAAGGATGAGTTTTGAGCAAAGACGATCTCATCGACATGCAAGGAACCGTGGTGGCGGTGCATTCCGGCGGGTTGTATCGAGTTCAGTGTGATGCCGGTCATGAAGTGCTCGCGCAATTGAGCGGCCGCATGCGGCGCTTCCGCATCAAGGTCGTCCCCGGTGATCGCGTGACGGTTGGCGTCTCTCCCTACGATCCAGTTCGCGGCATCATCACCTTCCGCGCACGATAGCCGCCCTTGACACTGCATACCAACGCCCCATCACCCAAACGTCGCAGCCGCCGGACCGGCCCCTCGTCCTCGCGTCGTCACGGCGGTCATCGTCCACACGCGGCTCCGAATCCGGAGCCGACAGCGCTCGCATACGAGCCCGAGACATTCGATCCTGCGCCGCTCTCGTTCAACACGTTGAATCTCGACGCGCGCCTGCTCAACGGCATCAAGGACCTTGGATGGACGGAAACACGCTCGGTGCAGAGCGGTGTGATTCCACTTGCCTTGGCCGGCAACGACGTCATCGCGTGCGCGGAAACGGGAACCGGCAAGACGGCGGCGTTTCTGATCCCCATTCTGCAGAGGTTTCTGCTCGAAGGTCCGGTCCGTGGCGCGGCGACACGCGCGCTGATTCTCGCGCCGACGCGTGAGCTGGCGGTCCAGATCGAGGACCAGGTCCAGGGGCTCACGTATCACACCAAGGTCTCCAGCGTCGCTGTATTTGGCGGCGTGCCGATGGACATCCAGGAGCGCGCGCTGAAAGCAGGCGTCGACATCATCGTCGCGACGCCCGGCCGGCTGATGGATCACATGCGACACGACTCGGTGGGATTCGGCGAGCTCGAAGTGCTGGTTCTCGATGAAGCGGACCGGATGCTTGATATGGGCTTCTGGCCGGACGTGCAGCGCATCCTGTCCGCGCTTCCCGCGGTACGTCAGACCCTGCTCTTTTCGGCGACGATGCCGTCGGAAGTACTGAAGCTGACGCAGGAGTTCCTGCGGAGCCCGAAGTACGTGCAGGTCGGTCGCCGAGGAGGGCCCGCGCAGACGATCACGCACTCGGTACAAACGGTGCCGTCGGCTGAAAAAGTGCAGTGGCTCGCGCGATGGCTGCGCGACCAGGCAACGGGACCCGTGCTCGTGTTCTGCCGGACGAAAATTGGCGCCGAGCGCCTGGCGTCGCGTCTGAGCGGGATGGGGATCCGGACCGCCGCGCTGCACGCCGATCGCACGCAGCAGCAGCGAATGGCCGCCGTTGAAGGTTTTCGCACCGGGACGTTCCCGGTGCTGGTCGCCACCGATGTCGCCGCCAGGGGGCTCGATATCGATGGCATCGCGCACGTGGTGAACTTCGAGGTGCCCGACACGCCCGAAGCCTACGTGCACCGCGTCGGCCGCACGGGCCGCGCCGAATCAACAGGGAGCGCGCTGACCCTCGCCGCCCCAGAAGAGTTGCGCGCGCTTCGCGCGCTGGAGAAAGCCGTTGGCGTCCAACTTCAATAACAACACGTTGCTGCGAGCTAGCGCCGACGACCAGGTGCCCGCACCCACGAGCCCGGCACCGGTAAGTCCCCCGGTCACGAATCCGGCGCCCGCCAGCCCGATGCCTGATGGTCACGCGCCCGCGACCTCAGACGTGCCGGCGTCAGCGGCGTTCGTCCGTTTCCGCTCGTGCCGGTGGCAGCAGCCAGCGGAGAACGGCAACCAGGAGTTCTGCACACACCGCGAGGTGAAACCGTACGCCGGGATGCAGGGGTTCGACGCGGACGCGTGGTGCCCCGAGTGCCAGTACTACAAGCTGCGCCGCGCGCCGAAGAAAAGAAATCCTTCCGACGACTATAGCTACTGAACAGAGTTAAGAAGGTTCAGGGGGTTCAAGGGTTTTGAACCTCCTGAACCCTAATCTGAAAACTCTTTAGCCAGTTCCACCCACTCCCCATTCGGCGCGAGCTGCTGGTACGCACGCCAGTGGGTACGTGCCTCCTGCGACTGGCCGTTCTTCTCGAGCGTCACCGCGAAATAGAAGTGGGCGTCCGCATAGCCAGGATTCAGCTTGAGAGCGTCGCGGTAACAGGCCTGCGCCTCGCGGTAGCGTCCAAGATCGTGAAGGATGTTGCCGAGGTTGAAATGCGCCTCGAACACGTCGGGTTCGAGCACGATTGCGCGTTCGTACAGCGCCTGCGCCTCGGCGATTTCGTCCCGCGCGTAGTGGATGTTGGCGAGGTTGATCAGCGCCGCCACGAGGTACGGATCGATCTCCAACGCACGGCGGTAGGCGGTGGCCGCCTCCTCGAAATTCTGCGGGCTCCCATCGTCGAGTGTGGACGCGGCCATGAAGTACTGATCCGCCGATGACTCTTCGTCCGGCAGGAGCGGATCCATGAGCGCGGCCATCGGCGGCGGCTCACGTCGTCTGAGCTGCAGGACCTTGGCCGGCTGCGCCTCGATCCGGAAGTCGAATGCAAGCTGACCGTGCCTCGAAGCGAGCAGGTTGCGGAGCACGGAGCGAAAGGGTGCGCCGTCTGCGAGCGCTTCATCGGCCTGGCGCACGACCGCCATGTCGAGAAAAGAGTAGAGTGACTCTCCGTTCTCGCGATGCGCCGCTCTGATGAGTCCCCACTTCTGCATGTAGCGCAGATGATCGTCGCGCACGTGCTTGTAGCGCTCGAGCAACTGCCGCTTCGAGATGTTGGCCGACGCGGGGACGGTCACGTGCGATCACTATAATCCAGTCATGTTGTTCGCCGGCGATCTCGGAGGCACCAAAACGCTGCTTGGGCTTTTCGAGCGCGGCGATCGACGCCCGCGGCCCATCGCATCTCATGCGTACCCGACCCAGGAGTTCGTCAGCGTCACCGCGATCCTTGATGCCTTCGCGCACGACGTCGGACCGATGCTGGAGATCGAGGCGGCCGCCGTCGGCGTGGCCGGCCCGGTCGTCGAACAGCGGGCACGACTGACCAATATTCACTGGGACGTTTCAGCTGAAGAGATCGGCCGGCGTCTCGATACGCGCCAGGTCATCCTCTTGAACGATCTTGAAGCAATGGCGCGGAGTGTGCCCGTGCTCAACGACAACGAGATGGTCGTTCTTCAGCGCGGCACGTCAGCGCTCCATGGAAACGGCGTGGTGATTGCCGCCGGAACCGGCCTCGGTGAGGCGTACCTCCACCGGATCGCAGGACGGTTAATCCCAGTCCCTTCGGAAGGGGGCCATGCGGACTTCGCGGCCCGCACCGACCGCGAGCTCGATTTCGTTCGCATGCTGCGCGAACACTACGGCCGCGTTGAAGTGGAACAGGTCCTGAGCGGCCCTGGCCTCGTGAACCTGCACCGTTTCACTCACGATGGACGGGAATGTGACGCGGTACGAAACATCGACCCGCATCAGCGGCCGGCGGCCATCTCGGAAGCCGGGCTCGAGGGTCGGTGCCCGGCCTGCGAGGAAGCCCTCTGGATGTTCGTCGAGGCGTATGGAGCAGAGACGGGCAATCTTGCGCTGCGCGGCGTGGCGACCGGAGGGGTGTTCGTCGGCGGCGGCATCGCGCCTAAGATCCTGCCGGCGCTGCAGGCCGGACGATTCATGACGGCCTTCCGGGACAAACCGCCGATGACGGAACTCCTGTCGGCGATGCCGGTGCGGGTCATCATGAATCCGGACGCAGGCCTGCTTGGCGCCGCCGTCGCGGCAGAAGAGTTGGTCAGGTCCGGCTAGTTGCGCATCGCTTCGAGTGCGCGCACGCCTGAGCGCATGCCAATAAGCCAGGTCGCGATGCTGATCACCGCAGCCACCACGAATGAGGCGCCCATGATCACCAGCCGGGTCGGGCCGAGCGGGATGTGGCGCAGCTTGAGCATCAAGTAGGTCGTCGACGGCCAGCCGAGAAGTACGATCGTGACGATGATCAGCAGCACGGCGAGGATCATGAACATGACGCCGCCATACGAGCCGGCCACCTGGCTGGGATCGACGGTGAACCTTGGATAGCGCGCGCCTAGGCCTGTCGCCAGCCCCACCAACGCAAAGCTCAGAAACACGATCGCGCACGCCGCGACGACCTTCAGGACCGGATCGACGCCAAGCAGTTCGTTGGCCCCCATCGTCAGGCCCTCTGTCAGCACAAGGACGGGCACGAGGCCGGTCCAGAACTTCGACCAGAGAAAATCGTGCATCGAGACTGGCGAGGTACGGATGAGCCAGAATGCCGCGCCTTCGGCAGACACGGCTGGAAAGACAAACCGCACGGCCACCGTTGCCATCACGAAGCCGGCCATGCCGAGGTTCACGAACGCGTAGACGTTCTTGATGAACCCGCTCATGTACGGAATGCGGCCCAGGTCGAGCACGCGGAAGTTGTAGAGATAAATCAGCACGAGCGCGAGCAGCAGCAGAAGCTGCGACCACTGGCTGACATCGCGCAGGAAGATCTTCAGGTCCTTCACGAGCAGCTGCCGCCGCACCGGCGATAGCGGCAGCAGGCGCGCGATGATGTCGAGACCGCGCAGCTTGGTGAAACGCGCCTTGGGTGCTTCCTGCGACCGGCTGTATCCGGCGAAGTGCCACCGCTCGTCTGCGGCCCTCAGCCCCACGCAGAACGCGAGCGCCGTCGTCCAGAGCGCACCCGTGTGGAGGAGGTCCCAGCCACCCTTCAGGCTTGCGAAGAGCATCTCGCCCGCCCAGAACGACGGGAGCAGCGGCGTCACCGGCGATTGCAGCGTGGCGAAGAACCCTGTGACGTCCGGCAACGACTCGACGCGCATCAGCTGCTCGGGACGGATCATCCGCAACAGGATGACGATGCTCCCGGCGAAGAGGAGGCCCATCAGCATCAGCAGGTCGCGCGCCCGGCGCGCTGGGAACACATTGACGAGCAGCAGCGTGCACGCCGTCCCGACCGCGACGGGGATCACGGCGAACGGAACGATCGTCAGCACTGACGTCAGGTAGAAGCCGATCGGCGCGCAGCGCGCCAGACCGACGCCCATCAGGACGGGCGCCAGAAAGACCACGACCATCCACGACGATTGCACGACCGTGCGCACGAACCGGGCGTAGAACAGACGCCGCGACGCAACCGGCGCCGCCAGCAGCAGCCGCAGATCCTCAGACAGGAAGAACGTCGACAGCGCCGTGACGATACCGCTGAAGGTGAGGAAGGCAAGGAACGTCATGAACAGCCACGACAGGCCGAGCCGCAGCAGGTAGTCGCCAAGCTCGTCGTAGTCGTCGAGCTGCCACGTGAGCCAGAACGCGCCCCCGAACAACGCTGCGAGCACGAACAGGCCCACGCCGCCAAACAAAAGTCCCCGCATCAAATCGCCCCGCTCGCGCCGCCGTGCGCGATTACGCGATGACCAGATGTGCGGCAACAGCAGATACGAGAACGCGCCCTTCATACGACTTCGTCGAGCTCCTGAAGCGCGCTTCCGCCAGTCAGCCTGAGGAACACGGACGTCAAATGGTCGTCGCCGGCGCCCGCCAGCCCCCGCACCTCATCGACCGTGCCCTGCGCAATGATGCGCCCCTTGAGAATGATGCTGATCCGCTGACACATCTCCTGCGCAACTTCGAGGGTGTGGGTGCTCATCAGGATCGCGACGCCGTGTTCGCTCATCCGGCGGAAGACGTCTTTGATCAACCTGGCGCCGCGCGGATCGAGACCAACCATCGGCTCGTCGACCGCAACCGCCTGCGGCCTGTGCAGGAATGCCGCGCACATGACGAGCCGCTGCTTCATGCCGTGTGAGAAGCTTTCGACCAGCTCGTTCTCCCAGCGGCGCAGCTCGAAAAGATCCAGCATCTCCTGCACGCGCTCGGTGACGCCGTCGCCATCGAGGCCGTAGAGACCTGCGTGGAACCGCAGGAACTCGCCCGCGGTGAGCTTCTCGTAGATGAAGGGCCGGTCGGGAATGAATCCAAGCGAGGCCTTTGCCAGCTCGGGTTCCGTGGCGATGTCGTGGCCGTTGACCACCACGCGTCCCGAGGTCGGCTTCAGCAGCCCGGCAATCATGCGCAGCGTCGTCGTCTTTCCGGCACCATTCGGGCCGAGGAAGCCGTGAATCTCACCCGGCTTGACGTCGAGCGAAATGCCGTCAACCGCGGTGAACTTGCCGTACTGCTTGACGAGATCGTGAATGGCAATCATCGGCGTGATGGGCTCCACCAGCAGCAGCCGCCGGTGCGGCGCTGCGGTACGTCGAGCGAAATGGGCGACAGGTCCGACGGCCGACCGACCAGGATTGGCGTGGAATTCTCGGCGAGCTTCATCTCGAGAACCGTCATCTTCAGCCGCCCGATCAACGGCAGGATGGCGGCCTGCTTGTCGAGACCTCCGCGGGCGAGCCGCAGGTGTGTCGCGTCCGCGGGAAACTCGTTCAGCGTCGGGTCGACGGGCAGCCACAAGCCGCGGCCGGATCCCTCGTCGATGTACACCTCGGGCCACGCGTGGTAGTAGAACGCGCCGGTGACGCCGCGCACGTACACGAGACCAACCGCGATGCGCGCCGGGATCCCAATCGATCGCGCCATTGCGACGTACAGCGCCGTGTGCTCGTTACAGTCGCCGACCTTGGTCCTGAGCACTTCGCGCGCCGACGGGAGGCTCACGGTCGGCTTCTTGTCGAGCAGCGCGTTCACGTAGCGCGTCAGTTTCTCGGCGCGCGCACGCGCGCCGTTGATGCCCGCCACGGCCTTCTCGGCCTCAGCGCGGATCTCGGGTGCGTCGCTCTCAATCAACGGCTCGGGGCCGAGGTACTGCTCGATATCCGGATCCGCAGGACCCGCCTGCAGGCTTTGCGGGTCGATCAATTCGACCGTCGAACCACTCACGGTCTGGCCGGCCCCCTGTACATCGATGCTCGTCAGGTCGGCACCATCGAGCTCGAGGCGAAGCAGTCGCACGTCACGAGGTTCGTCGATGCGCTGCCGCATGGCGGGCACAACAGCCGCGGCCTGGAGCAGGTCGGTCTGCACACGGCCCGACACCCCCAATGATTGAGCGCGGTCCTGTGACTCCCGCACCGTCATGAGACCAAGCGGACTTTCCTCGCGCACCACGTCGCCCGTGTCGGTCACCCACGACGTCGTATGCAGACCCTGGTACTCCATCTCGACCCGGAACGCGGGAATCGGACGCTCGCCGGTATTGCGCACGACCTCGCGCTGTCCAATCTGCACGGTGACCGGGGCGTTGCGCAGCGTCGCCGGATCGAAGATCGTCCACTGCTGGCGCGAACCAGCCGTCAGGTGACCGCCAGCCAGCAACCTGGAAAAATTCAACGAGAGGACCGGCACGTCCGGGAGATCACGCTCTTCCGTCCTTGTGCTACCGCCAGACGTAATGCCGATGACCAGCCGGGCGCCACGCCCACCCTCCGGCATCGGGTCGACACGGCCGCGCACGATGACGGCACCAGTGCCCGGATCGAGTGAGAATTCGAAGGAACGCAACCCGAAGTTCGAATCGACGCGCGCCGCCGTATGGATCGCCGCGGCGGTGGTTGCCCCGAGCAATGACATCTGCATTCGGCCATCCTCCTGCAGCTCGAACCCATCGTCGGTCGGGACCGTCTGGCTGACCGTGAAGCCGATCTTCTCCCCACGGTAGTACACCCCGCGCCACGCCGCGTCCGAGCCGTACCGCGCGAGATCGGTGGCGAGGTTCGCGGATGAGGCGTGCAGGTACGACTTGTTGACGAGGACCGCCATCGAGGCGGCCCACGCGATGAGAATCACGATTGAGACAGGCCGCGTGACCGAACGCGGCAGCGGTTTCAGAATTGACATGGATCGAGTGGAGGCCCCGCCGGTGTATCGGCGCCAATCGCGGCGCTGGACAGTGGAGGGGTGGGTCTTGAGACCCGCCCCTACACGCTCGCTTTACCGCAATGCCCACGCGAAGAATCGCTCGGTGTAATACAGGGCAATCTGTCCGCTGAGCCCGCTCGGCAGCGCGTCAAACGCATGCTCAGCCCACGGGATCTCCAGCAGGACTGACGTCGCACCGTTCTCCTGCAGCCGGTCGTTCAGCTCCCTGCCGAAACGTGCCTCGACAATGTGATCGCGGGCGCCGTAGATCAGGAGCGTCGGCGGGACGCGCGAGAGCGCGTACGTGACCGGCGAGGCAGCGTGGTACAGCGCCGACACTGTTTCCGGAGTGCCTCCGAGGTAGGTCTCGAGAATGGCGCGGGTGTCGAGCGGGTCGGGGCGAGGGGGCCGGCGCCAGCCTTCGACAAGATCGACGGGCCCGTAGTAACTGGCCACCGCCCGGACGAGGGGCATGCCTGCCTGGTAGGCCGCGACGAGCGCCAGTTGCGCACCTGCGGAACGGCCGATGACGGCGATGCGGCTCCGATCACCTTCGTACTCGGCCGCGTGGGCGACTACCCAACCGAGCGCCGCGCGGACGTCCTGGATTTGAGCCGGCCACTTCCATTCGGGCGCATGTCGATAGTCGAGCGCAATGACGAGATAGCCCTTCGACGCGAAGTAGCCCGCGAAGGTCGGATTGTCTTCGGGGGATCCACGCTGCCAGGCGCCGCCATACAGCTGCAACAGGATCGGATGAGGGCCAGCTGACACAGGGCGGTACACATCGACGGTGAGCGGAACACCGTTCGGCTTTGCAAATTCGACCCCTCGCCGGATCAGCACGTCACCGAGGCTGATTCCGCGCGCGAAGTCAGTGGCCGATATCCGATGCGGCCGAAGCGTCGCACTGGCACCTGCCGGAATCTGACGCTCGTAGTCCTTGCCCAGGCCCTGCTCCATCGCACTGTCGAATCTCGCAAGCGCGAAGGGAGCACGTATCAGCGGATACGCGCTCAGGACCGCCGATGCCGCGGCAAGGCTGAAGACCACTCGCGCCGTGACATCAACGCCGGTCGTGCGGAAAGCAATCGCGCACAGGATCAGCGACACGAGCAGGAGCCATGGGCTGAGCTCGGGCGCGCCAACCGCAAGCGGCAGCAGGCTCGCGTGCGGCGGTGGAAGCACGATCCAGATCGAGATGAAGCAGAGGGCGGTCGATGCGATCAGCAGCCCCACAGTCATGACTGGGAAGGTCGTGCGCGGCACTACTCAGCCACGCTGAAGCGCGTCAACGCAAACTTCGCATCCTGATCGATCCATTGCTCACCGCCGCTGAACCCGGCGGCGATGCCTTCCTCCAGCACCTGCGCCGGCTCATACTTGTGCGAGCTCTCGGTCCAGATCGCTTCACCTTCATTCAAGTCGAACTCGATCGGTACTGCCGGGATGGTGACCCGCTGGGCTCTGACGCTGACCAGATGCACCTCGACACGTCGCTCCGAGGCATTCCATGTCGCGTGGTGGGTGAACCCGTCGAGATTGAAGTTTCCACCGAGCTCGTCGTTGATCCTCCGAAGCAGATTCCGGTTGAACACCGCGGTGACCTTGAGCGGATCGTCGTACGCGAGCAGCAACTCACGCTCCGGTTTGACGAGGTCGGCGCCAAGGAGCAGCGCGTCACCAGGACGCAACGAACGCCGGATGCGCGCGAGCAAATCGCGCGACACGGTGGGCGTGAAATTCCCGATGTTGGATCCGAGAAACAGCATCACGAGCGATCCCTCGCGAGGCCGCTGCTGTGCCGCCAGGACGATTCCCTGTTCATAGGGCACATGGTGCGCGAGCACGGCGCGCATCCCGATCGCCTCGAGGCGATAGCGCGCCATATCGAGCGCGGCCTGCGAAATGTCGATCAGCTGAATGAGCGGGAACCGCTCACCTGCCGCGCTCGCCAGCAGCGCGATTTTTTCTCCGCTGCCGCACCCGAGCTCGGCGAGGCTGACCGGCCGCCGGAGCGGACGGAAAATCTCGCGGGAGTAGCGAACGAGCATCGACGATTCCGCGCGCGTGATCCGGTACCACGGCAATCGGCAGATCGCTTCGAACAGCGCTGAGCCGAGCTCGTCGTACAGGTACTTGGACGGAATCTGCCGTGGCTGCCGGCGGAGGGTGTCGGCAAGGTCGGCGGCAAATGCAGCGGTGAACGCGGCGCGATCGTCGAGAGCGGGCGTCGGCTGCATTAGGCGTCCTGCGCGCAGCGGAACGTGGCATAGACGTAGGGATATCGCGGCCGGAACCAATTGCGAAAGCCGGGCCTCACGAGCCCCCGCGCAGTCATCGGTGACGCACCCTTGAGCACGAAATGCTGACCATCGAAGAAATCGGCAGAGTATTCAGGGTACGAGGGAAGGGGCGTGAAGCCATCGAACGGCGCGAAGACATCCGAGGTCCACTCCCATCCGTTGCCGACGAGGTCCTGAACACCGAATGCGCTGGCACCGCCCGGAAAGGCACCGACCGGCAGCGGATCAAAGCGGGCGAAGTCGAAGTTGCCGTGTTCCGCCGCGCGATCGAGCGTCTCGCCCCAGGGGAACCGGCGGTCGCGTCCCGCAGGGGTCGCGAATGCCGCGCGATGAAACTCCGCTTCGGTCATCAACCGCCTCTCACGCCATCGCGCGTAGGCGTGAGCCTCCGCCCACGTGACGTACACGGGCCAGTCTGGCGGCAGCGGCACACGCTCGAACATGGCGAGCCAGTGCCACCCGGCGCTATCGCGCTCCCAGAACGCCGGGTGCATGACGCGCTCCTCCTGCACCCAGGCCCAGTCTTCCTCACGCCACCAGCGGGGATCACCATAGCCGCCGGCGTCGACAAACGCCATGAAATCGGCATTGGTGACGTTGAGGACGTCAACCTCAAATGCCCGAACGTCGACGCGATGCGCAGGGAGCTCGTTGTCCCAGGCGAATGTCCTGGCGTCGACGCGGGTCCCAAGCGGCGCGGTGCCCTCCGGGATCCTGACGCGCCCTGCTCGCGGCGAACCCGCCGACAGCCGTGGAGGCAGCGTGAGATAGTGCTCCGGTTTCGACTTCGATCGATACGGGAGCCGATGCCACATGTAGGCGAGCGTTTCCTGGTGCATCTCTTCGTGTTCGACGATCGCCCATACTGCCTGCGCGTCGCGCAGCAACGGATGATCGTCCCGCACCAGGTCGCCGCCGGCGATAGCGTCCTCGAGGAGTGCGTCCGCCGCGCGGGCGTACGCGAGGACGACATCGCGGCCGGGCCAGGCCGGGTTGCCGCGCGCGACGGCCGCCGCTTCCGCCTCGGGATCAATGCCGCGAGCGAAGATCGTTTCCAGGTGATCGTCCACACCGGGACGGCCAAGCCCTTTCTTGATCAATGTGTTGACCGCGAATGCGGGGAGATGGCCTTCGTAGAACACGATGGGATTGCGCAGCGCGATCGGCTTCTCGAAATAGGCCGCCGGATCGAGCAGGTCGAACAGCGCACGAGTCCGTGCGCGCGCGCGGCGGAACCGATCGAGGGCCGCGGACCGATTGAACGCTGGAGGTGCTGTCGAGATACTTCGGAGCATACGTCACTGAGACGCCAATTGCGTGCCGCGCGTCGCAGTGCCAGACTCAGGTACAATTCTGCGCGGCCACGCCGGTGCTCATCACGCTCAACGGGGAATCCTTCGAGCTCGACCAGCCGTTGTCGGTCGAAGAATTGCTGCAGAGGCTCGCGATCGATCCGCGGCGCGTCGCCGTCGAGCACAATCTCGTGATTCTCAAGCGCCACGCGTTCGCCGCCACGCTCGTCGGCGATGGCGACCGCGTGGAGATCGTGAACTTCGTCGGCGGCGGCTAGCGGAGACGGCCACCCAGACACAGAAACACAGAGGCGCGTTGTGGCAATTGATACCCCCTTCACGATCGCGGGCCGCACGTTCAGGTCGCGGCTGATCGTCGGCACCGGCAAGTACTCGTCGCACGCCGTCATGGCGCAGGCGCACGAGGCCTCGGGCGCCGACATGGTGACGGTCGCGGTGCGGCGCGTGAACATCTCCGATCGCACACGCGAGTCACTGCTCGACTACATCGACACGGCGCGGATGTTCATCCTCCCGAACACCGCAGGGTGCTATTCCGCCGACGAAGCCGTCCGCACCGCGCGGCTCGGGCGCGAGGCAGGCCTGTCGCACTGGGTCAAGCTCGAGGTCATCGGCGACGAGCGCACGCTCTTCCCCGACAACGAGGCGCTGATCGAAGCAACCCGCGTGCTCGTCAAAGAAGGCTTTGTCGTGCTGCCCTACACCAACGACGATCCGATCGCGTGCCGGAAGCTCGAGGATGCGGGCGCGGCGGCGGTCATGCCGCTCGGCGCGCCGATCGGCTCGGGCCTCGGCATCCAGAACGTCAACAACATCCGCATCATCCGCGAGTTCTCGCGCGTCCCGGTCATCGTCGACGCAGGGGTCGGCACGGCGTCGGATGCGGCGCTGGCCATGGAGCTCGGCGCCGATGGGGTGCTGATGAACACCGCGATTGCCGGCGCCCGGGAACCGGTCGCCATGGCCGACGCGATGAAGCACGCCGTCATCGCGGGCCGGCTCGCGCACCTCGCCGGACGCATTCCGAAGAAGATGTACGCGACGGCGAGCAGCCCGGCTGAAGGTCTCGTCGGCCGCTGATCCGATGTCCGACCGTACGGGACCGCAGCCTTCGCCGATTCCGCAACCCGATCGCCACCAGATCGAGCGCCTCAACAGCCTGTATCAAATCATCGATGCGCCGGCTGGAGGCGGGCTGAAGTCCCGGCTGGCGTCGACGGCGCGGCGCCTCCTGGGACGAGTGCTGTCACGCCAGCAGGAGTTCAACGCCGCGTTGGTCGATCACCTCAATCGCGACGCAGCCGTCGCGGTCGAGGCCCACGAGGCCAGCCTCAGGACGATCGAGTGGATTGGCGGCGCGATCAACCAGTGGGACGGAATCCGCCGGCATACCGAAAGCCTGCTAGCGCGCGACCGGCGCAACGACACCTCGATTGCCGCGCTTGCGGCACAGCACGACGAGCTACGCTCCGCCGTCAGCGTGCTGCAGCAGGCGGCACAGAACCTGAAACGCGAGGTCTCCAGGCTGGCAGCGGGTGCGCCGCCAGCTTCCAATTCCCAACTCCCAACTCCCAAGGCGAACGCCGCACCTGGCAGCGCCGCCGACACAGTCCCTGGCAACCAGTTCGATGACCTCGACAGCCACAAGTACGTCGGCTTCGAGGATCAGTTCCGTGGCTCGCCCGAAGATATCCAGCGGCGAGTCGCCGAGTATCTGCCGATGTTCCTGGGAATCGGGGATCAGGGATCGGGGATCAAAGCGAGCGACGTCCTCGACGTCGGCTGCGGCCGCGGCGAGTTCCTCGAGTTGCTCCGCGACCAGGGCATCACCGCCCGCGGCATCGATGTGAACCCCGCGATGGTGGACGTGTGCTGCGCGCACGGGCTCGATGCGGTCACCGCTGACGCGCTCACGTACCTGCGCGGCCTGCCGGACGGATCATTAGGGGGATTGTTTGCGGCCCAGGTCGTCGAGCATCTCGAACCGCGCTACCTGATGCAGCTGCTCGATGCGGCGTTCGACAAGCTGCGTCCGGGGGCGCCGATCGTGCTCGAGACGATCAATCCCGCCTGCTGGTTCGCGTTCTTCGAAAGCTACATCCGCGACCTGACGCACGTGCGTCCCGTCCATCCAGACACATTGAAGTACCTGCTCATCGCCACGGGCTTTCAGCACGTGGAAATCCGGTATCGGGCGCCTTATCCGGAGAGCGATAAACTGCAGTCGCTTGCAGCGCAGCCGCCAGCCGGCTTTGAGAATCTGGTCGCCACGCTGAACGAGAACGTCGAAAAGATCAACCGCCTGCTGTTCACCTACCTCGATTACGCAGCCATCGGAAAACGGGCGTAATTAAGCAAGACAGCCGTCTCGTCTACAACCGAAAGATGTTCTCGCCGGCCATGCCCTTGAGCGCGTTGCGTGTGTCGACGACCAGCGGAAACCGCTTGGGCATATCGGCATAGGTGAACACTGCGTGATTGGTGCAGATCACCGCACAGTCGACTTTTTTGGCGGCGTCGCGCTCGGGCACCGACTTGAGCGTGAGCCCGCCGTGGTCGAGCGTGGGCACATGCGGGTCGGTGTAGCTGAGCACGGCTCCACGGCGGTGCAGCAGCTCGATGACGTCGAGCGCGGGCGACTCGCGCATGTCGCTGACGTCTTTCTTGTAGGCCACGCCAAACACGTGAATGCGCGATCCGTTGATCGATTTCTTCTGCGAATTGAGCGCCTCGCCAACCCGCTCGACGACGAAGGCGGGCATCGAGCCGTTGACATGGCCGGCGAGCTCGATGAAGCGGCACTCGAAGCCGTTCTGCCGCGCCTTCCATGACAGATAGAACGGATCGATCGGAATGCAGTGGCCACCGAGACCAGGCCCCGGGTAGAACGGCATGAACCCGAACGGCTTGGTGCTGGCCGCCTCGATCACTTCCCATACGTCGATGTTCATCCGGTGCGACATCAACGCGATCTCATTGACCAAGCCGATGTTCACGGCGCGGAAAGTGTTCTCCAGCAGCTTCACCATCTCGGCGACCTGCGTCGAGCTCACCGGCACGATTGTGCTGATGATCGACCCGTACAGCTCCGCTGCCAGCTCGGTGCTCGCCTCGTTGACCCCGCCGACCACCTTCGGGATGCTGCGCGTCGTGTGCGTGACGTTCCCCGGATCGACGCGCTCCGGCGAAAACGCGAGATGGAAGTCCTTCCCCGCTTTGAGACCGCTCTCCTCAAGCGCGGGCTGGACGACTTCGTCCGTCGTGCCGGGGTAGGTCGTGGACTCGAGAATCACGAGCTGTCCGGCGCGCAGCTGGGCGCGCACGGCGTCGACCGCGAGCACGACGTAGGAGAGGTCCGGGTCGCGCGTCTTCCGGAGCGGCGTCGGCACGCAGATGTCGATCGCGTCCATGTCGTGGAGACGGGACATGTCGGCGGTCGCCGACAACTTACCCGCCTTCGACGCCGCGGAGACATCCTCGCTGCTCACGTCGCCGATGTAGCTGTGGCCCTTGTTGATGGCGTCGACCTTGGCGAGATCGACATCGAAGCCGGTGACTTCAAAGCCCGCTTTTGAAAACTCCACGGCGAGCGGCAGGCCGACATACCCGAGACCGATGATGCCGATCCGGGCCTGGCGATTTCGTATCTTGTCCTTGAGATCCAAGTTCTCTCCGATGTTTTACCGAGCGAGGCCGGCACGCGCCGACGGCGAAAGCCGCGCGAGATCGGCTTCAACCATCATCGCGACGAGCTGTTCGAAGGTGACCGACGGCGTCCAGCCGAGTACGCGCTTGCCCTTGCTGGCATCGCCAATCAGGTGATCCACTTCCGCCGGACGCAGGAACGCTGGGTCGATCCGCACGTACCGTTGCCAGTCGAGCCCGGCATGACCGAACGCCGTTTCCACCAGCTCGCGCACCGAATGAGCGACGCCGGTTGCAATCACGAAGTCGTCCGCCGCTTCCTGCTGCAGCATCAGCCACATCGCGCGCACGTAATCGCCCGCAAAGCCCCAGTCGCGGCACGCCTCGAGATTGCCGAGCGCGAGGTGATCGGCGAGTCCAAGCTTTATCCGGGCGACACCATCGGTGACCTTCCGCGTCACGAACTCGAGGCCGCGGCGCGGCGACTCGTGATTGAACAGGATCCCCGAGCTCGCAAATATGCCGTAGCTCTCGCGGTAGTTCACGGTGATGTAGTGCGCAAAGACCTTCGACACGCCGTACGGGCTGCGCGGATAAAACGGCGTCATCTCGGTTTGCGGCACCTCACGGACCCGCCCGTACATCTCGCTCGATGACGCCTGGTAGATGCGGATGGCAGGGTCGACCTGGCGGATCGCCTCGAGCACGCGAGTCACGCCTTGCGAGTTGAACTCCCCCGTCAGCAGCGGCTGATCCCACGACGCCGGCACGAACGACATCGCCCCGAGGTTGTAGAACTCGTGGGGCCGCACGTCCTGGACGATGCGCATCAGCGACAGCTGGTCGAGCAGGTCACCGGGACGCAGCGTGATGCGGTCGAGGATGTGCTCGATGCGCCACAGGTTGGGTGAGCTCGATCGGCGGACAATACCCGTGACCTCGTACCCCTTTTCAACCAGCAACTCGGCAAGGTACGAGCCGTCCTGGCCGGTAATACCAGTGATAACTGCGCGTTTAGCCATCGGTCCTTTCATTCTATGCTGCGGGACCGCCACGCGCCCCGAGCCAGCGCTGCAAGGCATCCTGCCAGGCGGGCATCGCAAAACCTGCGGCAGCCAGCTTCCGGTTGGACAGCGCGCAGAAGCGCGGCCGCGCGGCCGCCAGCGACACTTCATCCATCGTGACGAGCTTCAGGCGCGGAGTGACGCCCAGGATGCGGGCGACTTCGAGCGCTACCTCCCGCCAGGTGCCGTAGCCAGAGTTCACGCAGTGGTACATCCCTGGCGCAGCTTCGGAATCGACGAGATGTCGAGTGCCGTCCGCGACGTCCGAGATGTAGCTCGGCGACACTGTGCGGTCGGTGAAGACCGTGACCTCACGACCCGCCTCGAGACCTGCCACGATTCCGTCGAGCGTGCCTCGCCGGCCGGTCCAGTCCGCAGGGGATCCGAAGAGGCTTTCGACTCGTAGCACATACGCGCGCTGCGCCTCGAGTGCCAACCATTCACCAACGAGCTTCGACGAGGCATAGACGCTGCGCGGCCCGGGTGCCGCGGCTTCGTCATACGGCTCGGTGGCCGTGCCGTCGAACACGAAATCGGATCCGTAGTGCACCAACGCCGCCCCGCACGATTCAGCAGCCCGGGCCAGGCTGCGTAGGGCAAACGCATTGACAGCGAACGCCTGAGTAGCGCTGCGCTCGGCGTCATCCACCTGGTTGAACGCCGCGCAGTTGACGATCAGGTCCGGACGAGCGTTCCCGATCTCCCGTTGCACCGCCTCGCCGTCCGTCACGTCAAGCGTCGCATGCGTATGCGCAATCACCTCACGACCTGAAAAGACACGGATGATCGAGGCCGCAAGCTGTCCGGACGCGCCCGTCACGAGGACCCGCGAGACGTTCACGCGACGCGCTCAGCGATGCTTGCCACCACGTATTCTTGCTGTTCGCGTGTCAGCTCGGGATAGATCGGGAGCGCGAGTACGTCGGACGCCGCGGCGTCGGCATTCGGAAATGCGTCGAGCGCGTGCCCCAGGTTTGCAAAGCACTGCTGTCGATGGAACGGAACCGGGTAATACACCTCCGTTCCGACGCCTCTCGTCGCCAGATGCGCGCGCACGGCGTCACGATCGGGCACGCGGATCACGAACTGGTGGTACACATGCGTTCGCCCAGGAGGTTCCACGGGAAGCCCGATGAGGCCGGCGAGACCCGCCTTCGTGAACAGTTCGCGGTAGCGTGCGGCGTTTGCGCGCCGTTTCGAGTTCCATTCGCTCAGGTGAGGAAGCTTCACGCGCAGGACCGCCGCCTGGAGCGCGTCGAGCCTGAAATTGCCGCCAATCTCCCGGTGGACGTATTTCGGATGCGCGCCGTGATTTCGAAGCAGTCGCACGTGGTCGGCGATTGCCGCGTCGGTCGTCGTCACGAGACCGCCGTCGCCAAACCCGCCAAGGTTCTTCGTCGGAAAAAACGAAAAGCACCCGATGGTCCCGAGCGTCCCAGAGGCACGACCATGATAGGTGGCGCCGATCGCCTGCGCAGCATCCTCGATGATGTGAACGCCAGGACCCGCCACCGCCTTGAGCGCATCGACGTCGGCACAGAGACCGTACAAATGGACCGGCATAATTGCCCTGGTGCGCGGCGTGATCGCGGTGCGCACACGGTCGATGTCCAGCATCAGTGTTTCGGGATCGACGTCGACAAACACTGGTCGCGCGCCCAGGCGCGCCACCGACCCGGCCGTCGCGAAGAACGAGAACGTCGGCGTGATCACCTCGTCGCCCTGACCGATGCCCAGAGCCATCAACGCGACGAGCAGCGCGTCGGTCCCCGACGATACCGCGATGGCATGTGGAACGCCGATGACAGCCGCCACCTCCGATTCCAACCGTTCCACCTCCGGTCCCATAATGAACTGTTGCGAATCGCAGACGCGCGTGACAGCGGACAGGATGTCCTCGCGTATCGACGCGTACTGGAGCTGGAGATCAAGTAACGGAACCTGCATCTGTTCGTCGGTGTGAACCTGCGGCGCGCGCACAATCGACGATCGTACTTCATGACCTGGTGATGCACAACGCAGGGCCGGATGGAACGGCCCGCCTTGGCTGAGCGATGGAACAGATCGATACGGCGGTCATCGGAGGGGGCGTCGTCGGACTTGCCGCGGCCCTGGCCCTGGCGCGACGGGGGCGCAGCGTGTGCGTCCTCGAAAGGGAGCCGCGCCCCGGCATGGGCACCAGCACGCACAACAGCCAGGTGATTCACGCGGGCATCTACTATCCGCCCGGGTCGCTCAAGGCGAGACACTGCGTGGAAGGCGCGCGTTTGCTATACGAATTCTGCGCGGCGCATGGCGTGCCGCACCGCCGCTGCGGGAAGCTGATCGTCGCGCACGACGACACGGAAATCCCGGCGCTTGAAGGATTGCGTGCCAAAGGGATCGCGAATGGCGTTCAAGGCCTCGAGGTGGTGGACGCCGCGTACGTCCGCGCACGCGAGCCGAACGTCCAGGCCGTGGCCGCGCTCATCTCGCCGAATACGGGGATTCTCGAAGCGGAAGCACTTGTCAGGACGCTCGCGCGCCTCGGCGCAGAACAAGGTGTCTTCCTGTTGCCCGGAACAGAGCTGACAGGCGCCGAACAGCGCGACCGCTCGATCGAAATCGCGACTGCGTCGGAGCGGATCGACGCTCGTTCCGTCGTCAACGCGGCCGGCCTCTATGCCGACGAGATCTCTACGGCACTCGGAGGATCGTCATTTCGCATCTTTCCGTGCCGGGGTGAATACGCGGAACTCGTGCCGTCGAAACGCGCGCTGGTCAACGGCCTCGTCTATCCGCTTCCCCACACCCACAGCCTCGGCACGCACTTGAGCAAGACGATT
>Ga0105347_1000061_pt1 | contig 47307 bp, 71 predicted proteins | sample EasRivMeERMLT890_FD_89677 | JGI IMG/M metagenome (GOLD analysis project Ga0105347, IMG submission 89677) | Soil microbial communities from meander-bound floodplain in the East River, Colorado, USA - East River MetaG ERMLT890 | ecosystem: Environmental > Terrestrial > Soil > Floodplain | place... | reverse complement strand
GTGGCGCATGCCAACCTGATCACGGGCGCCGGCGGCAATCTCTCGCTCACCTCGCTCCAGACGGCGCTTGCTCTCTTCCGAAACCAGACGGATCCGGATGGAAACCCGGTGGCGATCGAGCCGCAGTGGCTGCTCGTGCCGCCGTCGCTCGAGGTGACCGCGTTCAACATCTTCAACTCGATCGAGTACCGCGACACGACGACGAGCGTCAAATTCGGCACCAGCAACGTGTTCGCCGGGCGCTTCCGGCCGATCGTGTCGACCTACCTGTCGAACTCGACGATCCCCGGCTTCTCGACGATCGCGTGGTATCTGCTCGCCGATCCATCGGCTCTCTCGACGATCGAGATCGCCTACCTGAATGGCGTGCAGGAACCGACGGTCGAGACCGCCGAGATGGACTTCAACGTCTTGGGTATTCAAATGCGCGGCTATCACGACTTTGGCGTCGCGAAGCAGGAGTACCGCGCTGGCGTGAAGAGCGAAGGCACGACCTAACGAAAGCGCGGGCGCAGCACGCGCCCGCAAGGAGATCAGACAATGGCAGACGCAACTTTCGTGCAGGACGGCTGCGCGATCAGCTACACGCCGGTGGCGGCCGTCGCAGCCGGTAAGATTATCGAGCTCGGAAACTTTCTCGGTGTTACCAAGGTACCGATCGCCGCGGGACAGCTCGGCGCAGTCGCACTCGAGGGAGTGTTCCAGCTTACCAAGGACGGTACCAGCGGACCGATCTTCGCGATTGGCGACCCGGTCTACTGGGACCCGGTCGCGCTGCTCGCGGTCGATACGGGCGGCATCTTCTTCGGTCTGGCGACCGAGGCCGCCGGCACCAACCAGGCGTTCGTCCGCGCCAAGCTGCGGCCGCCGGCGGACATCGACGCCAGCACCCAGAGCAGGCTCTGGGAAGACGTCGATCTGACGTCCGGCTCGAAGACCCTCGATGCCGAGGACATCGGGAAGGTGATGAACGTGACCGTCGGCAGCGCCACCAACGTGATCACGCTCCCGTCGACCGCGGTTGGTTTGGCGTTCACGATCCGGAACGGCACGACCGGCCAGCGCGTGGCGGTGTCGCCGGCGGCGGCTGATCGCTTCATCGGCGCGAACCTCACCGGCTTGGCGAACAAGGACAGGATCAACACTGCGGCGACCGCCGTTGCTGGCGATCTTCTCTCGATCGTCCACGGCGGCACGGTTACCTGGTCCATCATCGCCGAGGACGGGATCTGGGTTCAGGAGGCGTAAGGTCGAGCCGTGGCCACCACCAACATCCTCCGATCAGGTGCCGAGTACCTGCGGAGCTTCTTCCGGGATCGGGAGTCGCTCACCGTGACCTACAGTCGCGGCGCGACCTCGTTCTCGGTGTTGGCCACGATCGGAAAAACGCAGGCCGGTCCGGACCAGCGAACCGGCCTGCGCTTGAACATGATCGAGCCTCGCGACTTTATCATCTCGCGCGCCGATCTGGTCCTGGGGTTCGCGGATCCGGACTGGGTGCCGCTGCAAGGTGACGCGATCGTCGAGACCGACGGAGTGCTCACGCATACGTATGAGGTGACGGAGCCCGAAGGCAAGAAGAACGTCTGGGACTGGCACAGCCTCTACAAGACGGCCTTCCGCATTCACGCCGCACTGGTGGGCACCGCATGATCACCGCGATCATGGACTCTCGAGCACTGCGGAGATCCCTGCAGGAGGTGCGGCGCTCCGCCTACAAGGGCCTCCGGACGGAGTTCCGGGCGATCGGCCGCGACTTCAAGAAGGATTTCGTCAGCGCCCGCCTGTCGGGAAGACCCGGCATCAAAGGCCGCCGGTCCATGCTTCGGACCGCGACCAAGGGCAGCAGGCTCACGAACCTGCTGCTCAGGCTCAACTTCTTTCCGCGCTACATCGGCATTCACGAGAAGGGCGGCACGATCAAGGCGAAGAGCGCCTATTCCTCATTGCCAGGAGGTCCCTATCTCCGAGTGCCCGTCGGGATCTCCCGCACCGAGCGACGGCGAAAAGCCTCATTCGTCAACACCTTCATCGCGCGCGGCAAGGGCGGCCAGTTCACAATCTTCCAGCGCACCGGCGCCGGAAACATCCGTCCGCTCTTCGTGCTGAAGAAGCAAGTCGTCATCCCCGCGCGCCTCGACTTCTACGCGACTTGGCGCAAGGGACTTTCCGTCGTGCTCAAGCGCGTCCAGAACGCGCTGCACCTGACCATGACCCATGCCTTCGGGAAACGATGACGAATGGCCGACACGATATCCGAGCGCATCCTGCAGAACGTCGAAACGACGCTGCTCGGGATCACCACCGTCGGCGGCTACTCGGTCACGGTGGCGCAGGTCTACAGGAACACCGACACGACGCTGATGCAGACGACGTTTCCCTTCATCGATCTGGCCGAGCCGCAAGAGGACTCGCTCGAGGAGCCGATCGGGCTCACCACCAAGTTCATGCACCTCACGCTCACGCTCTTCATCAGCAACGACAGCGCACCGGCGAACAAGGTGATGAACAACTTCATCGGCGACGTGACCAAGGTCCTCCTGGTCGACCACACCCGCGGCGGGCTCGCTGTCGACACGACGTTCCGCGGCGAGCGGATCACCGTCGACGAGACGAACGAGCCGTTCCTGCAAACCTCGCTCACCGTCGACATTCACTACCGGCACAAGTACGGCGACCCGACGACTCTCTTCTGAGGTGATCAGGTGTGGCGATCCCCATCACCGAGTTCGAGCCTGTTGAACAACACGATTACGACCTACTGCAGTCGAGCGATGAGATCGGGCCCATTCAGCGCGCGCTCCGTCGGCCCGAGAGGATCCGGCGCTTTCGCCTCGTCTGGAAGCTCGCATCGCTCGCGGATCGCGACGCGGTGGCTGCGGAGTTCAACGCGGCCAAGGGGGGAGCGGGCACGTTCTCGTTTACACCCATCGACGAGCTCACGCCGGTCACCGTGCAGTTTGAAGAGGACTCGTTCCGATGGGACTGGGTATCGCCCAAGCGCGTGAGCATGGAAATCGCTCTGGTGCAGGAACTCTACTAGGACGGAGGACGTGACATGGGATTGCTTCTGACGCGCAAGCGAGAGGTCGGCGCCAAGATCGAAACGACCGAGGGGACGGTCAATCCGCCCACGGTCGCCGCCGAGTTCGCGCAGCTGATCTATGAGCCGACGGCGGCGCACGAAGTGCGCATGTTCGAGCGCGACCCAGCGCGCGTGACCCTCTCGACCTTGGACGAGATCCCGGGCATCCGATCGGGCAGCCTCCGCTTCCGGAGCGAGCTCCGCGGCTCGGGCGTGGCGACGACGGCGCCGAAGTGGGGCGTGCTCCTTCGCGGCTGCGGATTCCGCGAGGAAAAGCTCTCAGAGGTCACGGTCACGGCACCCAAGACCGGCATCTTCCTGCAGGGCGAATCGTTCACCACAACGGGCGGCGAGGCGGGCGTCATCCACCAAAACGCTGACATGGGCACTGCGACGACCCTTCGTTACGTGCTGACCACCTCCTCCATCGACCAGCCTGACCCGGGCGATACCATCACCGGGGTCACCTCAGGAGCGACGGCTACGGTCGGCGGCATCGCCGGTGCGCAGATCGGGTTCCGATATAGACCATGGAGCATCGACCCCCAGGTCGACGACGTCAACGGCAACTACTTCGGACCCGGCAGCCTCACGCTCGCCATCATGGAGGACGGCGTGCGGAAGCTCTTCAAAGGCTGTCGCGGCAACGTCAACTTCACCATGAACGTGGGCGAGCCCGGCTTCATGGAGTTCGAGTTTTCCGGCGTCGAGGCTGGCGTCTCGGACGTCGCATTCGTGACCGGCGTGGTCTTCGACGCGACGATCCCACCCAAGTTCATGGGAACGAACATCCTCACGCTCGCGCTCGATGCCGGTACCTCTCCGTTCAATCCGCTGATCACGTCCTTCTCGTTCAACCTGAACAGCGAGATCGCGCCGCGCGAGAACGCCAACGACGCGGCAGGAATCCTGTCCTTCAAGATCCCGAAGCGGAATCCCTCCGGAACGTTGGACCCCGAGATGAACCTAGTCGCCGACTACGACTGGTTTAACAAGTGGTTCAACGGCATTGCTCACCGGCTCGACCTCGTCTCGCTCGGCACGATCGCCGGGAACAAGATCGACATCATCATGGAGCACCTACTCTTCTTCCAGGTGGCCGAGGCGAACCGGAACATGATCGACACGAATACCTTGGAGTTCCGACTCCACTCAGACTCGGTGAACAGTTTCGGTGACGACGAGCTCTTCATCGTCGCCACGTGACCAGGGAGAGTGAATGGCAATCGCAGTCGACATGAAGACGGTGATCCGACACGTGCTCGAGCGTGACCGCTCGTTGCCCGCCGATCAGCAGACGACGTTCCTTCTCGGACCCATGAACGCGCGTGAGAGGGCGGCGATGGGCGACAAGCTCCTTGCTCGCCATGAAGGCGGGTTCGTCGAGCTGCGCCAAGAGACGGTCAACCTCGGCGTGCTGCGTGCGGGGCTTCGCGGGTGGGAGAACTTCAAGGACCGCGCGGGAAACGTCCTCGAGTTCAAGACAGTGAGCAACGGCACCGGCCACCAGGTTCCGACGGAAGAAATGCTGGACCTGATCCGCGAGGCTGATCGAGACGAGCTCGTGAGCGTCATCACCAAGGCGACGGAGCTTTCGGAGGACGACGAAAAAAACTGATCCTCGCGGTGCACCTCGCGCAGGAGTCCCTCCCCATGTCCTGCAAGGTGTGCCGCGTTCCTGAGGCGGTGAAGCCTCGCCAAGCCTGGGGGTGTGATGCGGACGCAGCGGAGGACGTGTGGACGATCGAGTGCGTCCGATGCGGCGGGCAGAACCCCACGTGCGAACGCTGCGCGGGAACAGGCCGAGAGAGCGGGCGCCGCTGCCCGCAGTTCCTCCTCGCCGGTCGCCACGACATTCACGAGGTGCTGCGCTTGTACGCCATCCTGAGCAACCACGGTTTGTTGCCGAACGAGGGTGGCGCGCTCGACCAGAGCCCGGCGTTCATGGCGGCGGTGCGCCTGATCGACAATGAGCTCGCCGAGATCAGGAAACGGAAGGCGTAGGCCATGGCCAGCAATGTCACCGAGGTTATCCTCAAGTTGCGCGATGAGGTGACCGCGCGCCTGAACACGATCGAGCAGCAAGTCACGCGCACGGGCCAGAAGTTCGAGAGCACCTTCAAGGGATCGGCCGTCAACGTTCGCGCCTTCGCGCAGAACATCATCTCAGTCGCGCAGAGCGTGAAGGGCCTCATCAACGAGCTCGGGCACTCGTCTGAACGGGTGCTCAACTTCGGCGAGCAGTTCGGCATCTCGACCGACAACGTGCAGAAGCTCGACCTCGCGGCCAAGCTCGCGGGAACGGAACTGGAGTCGTTGACACCGCTCTTCTCGCGCCTCGCCGTCGCACAGGAAAAGGGCGACCTCAAAGGTCGTGACTTCTTCGAAACGATTCAGGACGTCGCCAAAGAGCTGAACGCGATGCCGCCTGGCGCCGAGCGTGCGGCCAAGGCCATCGAGCTCTTCGGGCGCGGCGGTGTGCGACTGATCCCTGTCCTTGCCGACCTCGAGAAGGCGTCGGGCAAGGTTAAGCTGATCAGCAAGGAGGACCTCGAGCTATTGGACCAGGCTTCGGATGAGGTGGACACCTTCGCGACTTCGATCAAGAACCTGGCGACGGAACTTGCAGCGGATGCGATCCGGGGCGCGCCGAAACTGTTCGAGGACATGTTCCCGTTCATCAGCGAATCGGTGCGCGAAATCCGCGAAGCCAAAAAGATCGTGGCCGAGTTTGACGCGAAGTCTTTCGTTGACCTCCAGGGGAACATCGTCCAGTTCAGCCGGAAGGTGGATGCCAAGCCGCTCATGGAGCTCGGCCTGGCGCTCACGGGAATCGCGATAGGACCAGCGGCGGAGAAGCCCGACCCCGAGTCGGTGATCGCCAAGCTACTCAACGACAAGGAACTGAAGAAGGCCGACGAAGAACTGAAGAGGGTGGCCGACACGCTCGCCGAGCTGCACCCACAATTCCGCCGCCTGAACGAGGAGCAGCGAAAGCTCCTCGCGGAGAGGACGGTCAAGGAGTTCAAGTTCCTGGGTGGAACCGGAAGCGCCGAGGAGATCAGGGAAGTCGGCGAGGCGCAGAAGAAGGCGGGACAGGCGACGATCGACCGAGAGAACCAACTAGCCGCCGATCTTCTCGAGATCGACAAGAAGTTCATGCGGGACAAGCAGCGCGTTCGCGAGGAGAACGAGCGAAAGGCGCAGGAGCGGCGGGACAAGACGGCGGGCTTCGGTGGCGCCAAGACCCTCGCAGGTGGTATCGAAGGGTTTACCGATCAGATGAATCTGATCGTGAGCGAGTTCGAGAACCTCCAGAAACGGGGGGCCGACCTCGCCATCGATCTTGCATCGGGCCTCGGGAACGCCTTCGACAATCTCTTTTTCAACGTCGCCGAGGAGGGGTTCGACAACCTGACGCGAGCGGCCAGGAACTTCGGAGCGGAAGTCCTGAAGATGCTGGCGCAGATCGCGATCAAACAGGCGACCACCTCCCTCTTGGGCGGCATCTTCGGCGGCCTCGGCTTCGGTTTCGGTGGTGGGCCGGCCCTCGCCAAGGGCGGCGTCATGCCGGGCGGCGTGAGCGACACCATCCCCGTGCGCGCTTTCGCCCGCGGCGGCATCGCGCGCGAACCCACCATGGCCTTGATGGGAGAGGGCCGCGGCAGCAAGGGGGAGGCGTTCGTTCCACTGCCCGACGGCCGCTCGATCCCGGTGCAGATGCAGGGCGAGGGGGGAAAGGCCGTCGGCGTCACCTTCAACATCACCACGCTCGACCCGCGCTCCTTCCGCGAGTTCCTGGTGAAGGATAAGAGCGTGATCAAGAACCTGATCCACGAAGCAGTGTCCTCGGACAAATCGTTCCGCCGGCGCATCGGCGAACCGAGGTAAGTTCCGACGATGGCGATCGTGCTGACAGAGATTGCGGATGGAGTGGCGGCGGACCAGCCTTCGGGCGGGCCCGCCCACATGGCGCGCGACCTCTCCGGCATCCTCTGGGTCGCGATCGATACAGCATCGGCCGGGAACGCGAGCCCGCAGCTCTGGAAGTCGACGGACAACGGCAACACCTGGTCACTCGACGGCACAGTCACGAGTCTTTCCTGCACGCTCTCCGGCGTCTGCATCTCGAGCGCGAACCAGATCGTGATCCACGCCGACAAGAATGGCGCCACCGATGGCCCGCACTACGCGATCAGAACCGGCGTCGGCACCTACAGTGCAGCAATCCGCGCGGCGACCGAGCAGGTGGCGAGCAATAACCCAATGTTCTGTTTCGGGCCCAACGGGACGCTGCACGCGGCATGGTCGAAGCGCGACCTGGGCGGCGGCGATCCCACGGGCGAGGTGTGGTATTCGAACGACTCGCTGGGCGGCGCGCCATGGACCTTCGGCTCGGAAACGGTGTTCGCGCAGAACCTCTACCTAGGCCTCGGCCTCACGCTCATCATCGACAAGAACAACCTCCAGCACATCCTTTTCGACAATGACATTACCGACCGAGTGAACTACACGAACCGCACGGGTGGAGTCTGGGCCGCTCCCATTGCCGTTTACACTGGAACGACGCTCAACAGCGGCGGGAATCAAGCGAGCCTGTCCGCGGTCCTTGACCCCATCGACGAGCTGACGATTCACACCGCGTTCTATGCCGGCATCAACACGAGCCGCACACCGCACTACAGCGTGCGCAATCCCAGTACGGGGGTGTGGACGACGGAGCAAATCGACGCGGCGTTCATCACCGGCGCGAACACGAATGACATCTCGATTGGGCTCGACCGTAGCGGCGCGATCTATGTCATCGCCGTCAAGCCAGCGCAAATCGCCGTGTGGCTGCGAACGGCGCCCGCAACGTGGGTGAAGACCATCGTCTTTGCACCCTCCTACACGATCACTTCCGCCACGTGTTTTGGCAACGGTTGCCGGAACACGCCGAAGTCCGGCACGATGCTCCTCGACTACGGTTCTACCGGCGCCTACTTCGTCGGCGAGCTGAATCACACCGCGGTCGGCACCACCGATGTCATGTTCTACGGGATCGATCTCTCCTTCACCGTCGAGGACGAAAGCCCGAGCTGTCCAGCGGAACCCGCGCGCGCCTCCTTCGTCTTCGCCGGCGAAGGTGCGAGCGAGGCCACGCTCACGATCGCGCCTGACTTCGTCTTCGATGGGACGGAGCGATACGTCACGCTGAAGGTCCCGACGGATCGCGGCTACGTCGTCACGCATTCGAAGTTCGCATCGAGCCGTCGGCTTTACACGTGCCGGTTCATCAATCGCACCAAGGCCGACCGGGACGCGCTCGCGGCCTTCGTGCTCGCGCGGCGTGATGGAGTCGACGCGTGGTCCCTCGTGCTTCCCGACGGCGGCGGGACGGTGAAGGTCCATATCAGGACGGACTCGCTCCGGTTCTCGAAGTTGAACCCCGGAGTGTATGCGACCGAGTTCGAGGTCCAGGAGCTCCTCTTCACCACATGACGGGAAAACAACAACCCGACGGAAGAGAATTGCCGGCGCCGAAGCCGTGGAATCTGCATGCGGCCGATCGGCACTGTGTGCGTTGCGGCAAGGTCGACCCGACGAACGACCAGCCGGTCCTCTACGTCTTCGGGCACCAGGGGCAGCAACTCTATCGACCCATCCATCACAAGTGCGCCTGCGAGATGCTGGGTTGGCGCGTGGCGATCGATGAAGCGCTCAGGGCCTTGAGTGAGCTCGCGATCTCAATGGATCCCGATGGGCCGTGCTGGTGCGAGTACGCGGTCGCAGGGCGACATAGCACCGGCTGCGAGCACGCGCGGACACTGACCCGGGGGGTGACATGGCAAGAGCATTGACCGCGGCCCTGGTCACGGAGAAGAACAAACTCCACAGTACGACGCCGTTCATTTGGTTGTTCGAGCTGGTGGTCTCTGACACGGTGATGGCTCGCATTACCTCCTACCAGACGAACGTTACCTTCAACGGTAACCTCTTCTATGCCTTCCCGTGCACGATCGGTCCCATCGAGTCGAACAGCGAGAGCCGCGTCGACTCGCTCCAGCTGATCGTCGCCAACATCTCGCGCGAGATCCAGGGCATCCTGGACGGGACGGACGGCAGTGGCGACGGGCTCACGCGGAAGCGCGTGTTCGCGCGTCTCGTGCATTCGGCGCACCTGGCAGACCCGGCGAGTGGGCTCCTCTTCGACTATCGGATCATCACGGCGACTGCGACGTGGGAGACGGTGACGTTCACGCTCGGCAGCTACGATTTGTGGGGCAAGGAATCGCCCAAGCGGCGCTTCGTGCGCGCGCACTGTGGGTGGACGTACAAGAGCAATGATTGCGGCTACGTCGGCGATCTGGCAACATGCGATAAAACTCTGAGCGGACCCATGGGCTGCAAAATTCATGGAGATGACGAAGTGGCTCACTCACTGCCAAGGTTGCATCCCAAGCGGGCCGGAATGTTTCCCGGAATTCCCGGCAGCAGAACCTGAGCTATCATTCGCGGTCATGACCAAACGCCAGCGCCCGATCCAAGACCTCGCACCATTCCAGGGACACTTCGATCCTCGGCGCGAACGATGGAACAAGTACACCCCCCTCGAACGGCTCCTGCAAAGCGTCGATGTTGGTGGCAGCCCGATAGGCTGTTGGCGCTGGACGAGATCAACCGATCGCGAAGGTTACGGCTTCATGAAATTTCGCGGTCGCCAAGAGCGCGCGCACCGAGTCGCGTGGGAACTGTTGGAGGGCCCGATTCCGCCAGGGCTTGAGCTGGACCATCGCGAGTGTGAGAACAAGTCGTGCGTCAATGTTGACCATCTCGAGGTCGTGACCGGCCTTGTGAACACGCAGAGGGGATGCCTGAAGAATCGAAAGAGAGTGTGCGTCCGGGGGCATCCCCTCGAAGGACCCGAGGCGGACATCTATGAGCGCCCGAATGACCGCGACCGCGAGTGTCGGGCGTGCATGCGAATCCGTGACCGAGCCAGGAAGAGACGGTGAACCTTGACCTCCCCGCCATGGAAGCGGTGGCCAAGGGGCTCCTCGGCGTCCCGTTCCTCCACCGCGGCCGGGATCCCTCACGCGGCCTCGACTGCTCTGGGCTTGCCATCCTCGAGTATGCGGCTGGCGGGTTCGCGATGCCCGACTACGTCGGCGAGCTGCAGTCGGAAAGAGACGATCCCGTGGATGCCCTAGCACTGCTCGCCCGCTATGAGGTTGTCTTTTCGAGGGTGAAGACGGCGCCAGCTCCGGGCGATCTTCTGATCTCATCGTTCTATAGCGACATGAGCGACCACGTTGCTATAGTATTGCGCAACGGCTACGCGGTGCACGCGGTCGAGCGCATTGGGGTCATCCGATCGAAGCTCTCGCTCTTCTCGGGCAAGGTCGTGGCCATTCTCCGCCCCCGCCTGATGTAGTCAGCGAGCACGCCCCCGTCCGCATCATCGCCGTCAAGAACGCGCTCCATCCTGGCACACGGGAACAGTGGATCGAGCAGGCCCAAGAGAACGGCACCATCGCCGACCATGCGCCGTTCGCCTTCGCCGAGGCGTATCACGCCGTCGCCGTCCACAACAGCACCCGGATCCCCCGTGAGCGCTGGGACGAGACGCGAGTCCTGCCCGGCGACGAGATCATCTTCACATCGGTCCCCGCCGGCATCGAGATCGCGCTCGCGATCGGCTTGACCGGCCTGCTGGCCACGGCGGTCGGCACGGCGATCACGCTCGGCTTCGCGTTCGGTGCGACCTTCCTCGCGCAAAAGCTGCTCGGCGCGCCCGATGATGCGGACATGGGCGACAGCCCCACGTACTCGTTCGGCAACATCCAAAACACCACGCGGAACGGGCAACCCATCGCCGTCACCTACGGCGAGCACAAGGTCGGCGGCGAAATCATCAACGTCTTCACGACGTCGGACGAGCAAGGCAACTCGAGCCTACGTCTCCTGATCGGCATGGGCGAGGGCACGATCGAATCAATCGCCGGCCTGACCAGCGACTTCAACAATCTCGAGAACGGTTCGATTCCCGACGGGATCAAGATCAACGGCAACGAAGCCAACATCCTGGACGGCGTGAAAGTCAGCGGCCGGCTCGGGTCCGATGGTCAATCGATCATCCCGGGCTTCCGCGATCTCGTTACCGTGATCACTTTGAACATAGACCTGGTCATCTTCGTCGAGGTGCAGCAGGTCACGTCCGGCGCAGTCGATGCGTTCGAGGTCGTCCTCTTTTGGCCGAATGGGCTCTACAAGATCGACAAGCATGACGGGGACATCGATCACGAGTCGGCCTTCTACCGTGTGCGCTGGCGCCGGCAAGGCGACGTCGGCGACCAAGAAGACGTCACGATCGAAGTACGGAAGCGCACGACGTCCCCCTTCACAGTCACCTACCGAACCGACAAACCCTTCGAGGTGTTCGGCCAGGCGGTCATCTGCGAGGTCGACGTCACGATGTTGTCGGGCAACGACGACGAGCGCCACAAGCTCGAGTTCGACTGGCAGAGCCTGAATGAAATCGACATCAACGGCGGGTTGAAGTACCAGCACACCGCCCTGCTTGGCTTGGAGATCCCCGCGCAAGAGGCGGTGAACAACACCGTGCCTTCCGTCACGGTGATCGTAGAGGGCAAGCAGGTCTTCATCTGGAACGGCGTCGATCCGGACCCGGAAACCGCCACCTATACCTTCGCGTACTCGTCGAACCCCGCCTGGTGCGCGATGGATCTCATCCTCAACAAGCGCTATGGCGGCGGAGACAGGTTCGACGCTTGTTCCATCGACCTCGTGTCGTTCAAGGAGTGGGCCGACTACTGCGACGAGCTGATCCCCGACACGATCGGCGGGGACATGAAGCGATGGGAGCTGGGCCTGGTGCTCGACGAGGCCGAGCCCTTCTGGGATCAGGTCTTGCGCATCTGCGCCTGCGGGCGCGCGACCATCCTGAAGGACGGCAACATCTTCCGGGTCAAGATCGAGCGGCCAAGTGATCCCGTCCAGCTCTTCACGTCGGGGAACATGAAGGTCGGGACGCTCGTGATCCAGTACGCGAGCAACCAGGACCGCGCGAACGTGGTGGAGGTGCAGTACCTCGACGCGGCGAACGAATACGAGAACTCGATCGCGGGGCGCGAGGACGAGACGGCACTTGAGCAGGTCGGCGATCCGGTGCGGAAGGAGAGCGTCCAGCTCTACGGGATCACCAAGCAGGCGCGCGCGTATCGTGCCGCGCAATACTTGCTCAATATCAACAGCCGCTGGCTGACCACCGTTGAGTTCGAGGCGCCGGTCGATGCCATCGCGGCCGAGCCTGGCGATGTCATCCTCGTCAGCCATGATATCTGGAGCCAGCTGTCGGGCCGGATCCACACGACGAGCGCGACATCGACGCAGGTGGTGATCGATCGTGATCTCACGATCACCGCTGGCCAGACGTGGAAGATCACCGTGCGCACCAGCGCACTCGGCTCGGATTCGCTGCAAGAGCGGACCATCGTGAGCTCGCCGGGCACCTACCTGACGGGCAGTATCCTCACCGTGAATGTGCCATGGACGGGCGGCGATCTCCCACAGAAGTACGACCTTTATGGGCTCGGCAACACGGCCATCCAGCCGCACGTGAAGCTCTACCGGATGGTATCGAGCGAGCTCAGGCCGGACCTGACACGCCACATCGCCGCGCTCGAGTATGACGAGACGGTCTACGACGATGACCCTGGGACCATCATCGAGGATCCTTCCGACCCACCGATCACGCCGGACACGATCCCGCCGATTGGAACAAGCCTGACCTTGCTCGAGGGCGGTGGGCCATCCATCAACGCCTCGTGGGTAAAGGCCTCCTGGCCATTCGCCTACCAGTCGCAGGTGTACCTCCGGAACGAGACGGACGGCGCGACGACGTTCGTGCTGGTCGGAACGACCTTCGAGTCGACGTTCATCATCACCGACGGGGTCTTCCTCTCGAACTTCTACACCGTCTCCATCGTGCCGATGGCGCCGAACGGGCAGCACGGCCCGCCGGAAAACGGGCTCATCGGAACGATCCTGATCAGCGGCAACACGGGCTTCCCCGATCCGGTGACCGACCTTACCTGCTCGCAGCAGGGACGCAACGTGACGTTGCAATGGACGGGCGTCGCCCCGGCGGATAACAACCTCTCACACTACGAGATCCGCCGCGGGCTCGAGTGGATCCACGGGCACCAGATCGGCACGACCACGGCCGTCATGTTCACGACCACCGACTGGCCGGTCGGCCTCGAGACGTTCATCGTCCGCACGGTCAGCAACGCGGGGAAACTCGACCTCAACCCCGATCGTCACGAGTGCCTGCTCGTTACGCCAGTGCCGGAAGTGTCGGTGATCAACCGGGACGAGGTCGCGCTCGGGTGGCCTGGCACGAAGACCAACCTGACCGTGGACGGGGACGGCACGCTTCGGATCAGCGACACGTTCCTGACCGGCACCTACGAGAGCCCGGCGCTCGATGGTGCCATCATCCAGAGCTTCCGCGCGGGCATCCTGATCGGCTCGCGGCAGGAGGACAACGCCTTTACCTGGGACTCGGGCAGCACGCTCTGGACGGATGCCACCTACACATGGGACAGCGGCACGGCCGGCAGCACGACCTGGGATAGCGCGTCGATCACCTGGGATTCGATCGAGGCCAAGATCCGCGACTGGACGGGACTCTATTACCCACCGACCAACACCACGCAGACGCTCGAGTGGAAGTTCTCCGACGACGACATCACCTACAGCGCCTACTCGCCCGCGATCCCCGGGGACTACTCCTTCCGGTATCTGAAGTTCCGGATCACGCTCACCAGGGACCACGTCACCAACCGCCAGGCGCGCGTCTCGATCCTGCTGACGACGGCGAGCCATGCGACGGATGCACCGGCGGACGCGACCTATGTCGTGATGTCCTTGAACGGAACGCTGACGGACGAGCGCGTGCTTACCGCCGGCGAAGGCATCGATATCACGGACGGCGGTGCCGGCGGGAACGTGACGGAAAAAGTGCTGTTCACGCCGGGCGAGCTCTTGCGGCTCCGGGACAGCGACAACTCGCACGCGACCACGTTCGGCACCGGCAACCAGGCGGTCGACATCGACTACACCCTGCCCATCGCCGGGCCTTCCGTGAACGGCCAGGTTCTCTCTGGGACGACGGGCAACGTGCTGAGTTGGGTGACGCCGAGCGCGGGCTCGACCCTGATCGTCCAGGAGGATGACGTCACGGTCGACGCGGCGGCGACCACACTCGATTTCCTCGAGCCCCTCGCCACGATCGTCACGTCCGGGCCGGCCGGTGAAGCGAACGTTGACCTGTCGCAGTACATGCTCGCGTCCGGTGCTCGCCCTGCGGCCGGCAACATCGACCTCGCGAACTTCCTCTTGCTCAACATCGGCGCGGCGGGGACCGACTTCACGGCGGGCGGGGGGCTCACGCTCGCGAGCACGCTCACGCTCACCGGGTTCACCACCGGCTCGGTCTTGTTTATCGGCGCCGCCGCCGCCGTCTCCCAGGACAACGCGAATCTCTTCTGGGACGACTCCAACAATCGCCTTTCCGTCGGCAGCACCGAGAACTCCATCACGATCTCCGGCGGCGGCGAGGGAATCCGGCTCGCCCTGCACATGGACGATCCTGGCGACGAGTACGTGTTCGGCCTCCACCAGCACAACAGCTCGGCGGGGCTTGGCGCCCATGCGATCTTTGCGCGCTCGCGCGGGACGGAAGCCTCCGAGACGGTGGTATCGAGCGGCGACACGATTGGCGAGATCCAGTTCGCCGGCCACGACGGCACCGATTACGCGCTTGGAGCCATCCTCAGGGTCGCAGTCGATAACACGCCCGGTGCTGGCGACATGCCGTCTCGCTTCGAGTTCTTGACCAGCGCGGACGGCTCCGAGGCACCGACAGAGCGCATGCGCATCGCCTCGACGGGGTTGGTGACGATCGGCACGGGAGGGACATTCACCACGGCGACGGGCGCGAACGACTTGGCGGTCGCCGGCGACTTCGAGGTGGAGGGCCAGAGCCGCTTCGACGGCATCATGGGCTGGGGCACTGCACCCGTTAGCTCGACGATCTTCACGCTGACGTCGAGCAGCGCCACGATCGTGAACGGCATGGACTTCGACATGACGGTGAGCCCCGGATCTGGCACGCTCTCCGCCATCGTCATGAACTTCGTCCTGGTGGACGAGGCCACGCATGCGGGCGCATTGACCACGGTGACCGGGCTCAACGTCCGGACGAGTTTCCATCGCACCACGCTGCCCGCGAGTCATACGCAAAAGGCCATCAACGTCCAGGGCTATGGCGTGCAGTCCGGCACGACGATCGGCTCTGGCACGTATGATTTTTACGGCCTACAGATCACGGGGAACAACGGTGGCGCGAACATCAGCGGCGGCACCTTCACCTTCACCGACATCCGCGGCGCTGCGGATCCCTCCGGCTATGCGGCCGGCGCCACCATGCGCCATTATTTTTTCAAGGCGCAGGCCGACTGCTGGATCGTCGACAACGAGCCCTTCTTCTGGGGCACGGGCGAAGACTGCGACATCCGCTACGACGGTACGAACTGGCTCTTCAACGTCAACGTCGCCACCACGAACATCGTCTGGAACGAAGCCGGCCTCGATACCAACTTCCGCATCGAGTCGGACAACAAGAGTGCGATGTTCTTCCTCGATGCGGGACTCGACCGAATCGGCATCGGTGACATCAGCTCGCCCGCTTCCATTCTCGAGATCGAGGAGCAGACGACACTAACCGCCGGCCTCGGCGATGGGTTCTCGGCGATGATCCTGCTCGACCCGGCCTACACGGGCGCGTTCACGGTCACGAGGCATAACTACCTCAAGTGCGAGAACGTCGCGGTCTCAGGCTCGGCCGTGGTGACGGATGCGTGCACGATCTGGTTCGACGCAGCGGCGGGCACCCACAAAGCGCTGGATGCCGGGACCACGAAGGTGAGCATCGGCGTGGTGACCGCGTGGGAGAAGAAAAACGTGGCAGGAACGGTGATGTTCTCGCCCCTCTACTCGAGCAAGACGAGTTAGGCATGTACATCGCACTCGGCAAAGGACCATATGGAGAAGACAAGCGGATTGCCGCCAATCCGATCCTTCTCCGCACCGGAACCTTCGCCCTGGTGAGCCAAACGGCCTATTGGGTCTACCTTGGTTGGTGCGCGGAGCTGATCACCCCCGCCTTCGTCAATGGATCTCAGACAGTTGCCTCTGCTACTGTGACCACGGCGGAGTTCGGCTTCTTCTCCACTCCATTGCCGTCCAATCGCGCGGGCCAGACAGTGACCAAGATTGTCGCTGGTGCTTTCACGGGAACCGGCACCGGGCTCAAGCGCAACAGCAGCGCATTCGTGACCGCCCTCACCGTCCCCGTTCATCTCTGGGCCGGTGTTCGAGTAAACGCTACCACCGCAGGCACGTTCAGTGCACTCGCCCGCGATTGGTCTTCCGGTAATCAGCTTCAGCTGGCCGCCGCAGGTACGTTCGCGGCCACATCGACCTTTGCTGGTGTGGTCCCCGCTTTCGCAGATGCGACTACCACCGGCCCAGACCTATTCGGGAGTCTCGACTGATGCCTATCACCGCAGGACAGGTCCCCGCCGAGCTCGCCGCACTGCGCGGCATCGGCGGCGACGTGAAAGCCGGGATCGACTTCCTTGTGGAGGTGACCAAGATCATCAACGATGTCGCGCCCATTTGGAACGAGATCGATCTCACCGGCACACAGTCCAATCTTCTGCTTGCGAAGTACGACACAGCCAAAGCGGCGCTCAAAGCCAAAGTTGCAGCGTTCTAAGGAAGGTCCCCCATGTCCCAAGTGTTTGGTATTCCGATCGCCGGCTCCGCTTCGCTCAGTGCAAGCCGGAGCGTTTTGAACGACGCCTTCCTGGCGCTGCAATCGAACTTCCTCGGCACCGCCGACCCGACGGGTGCAGCCGCCGCGGACGGTGCGTGGGCAGTGCGCACGGACACGGCCGAACTCAAGATCCGGATCTCGGGCGCCTACGTCGTGGCGGGGAAATACGCGCTCAACCTCGGTCACTTGAGGATCGACGGCACGAACGCGATGACCGGGTCGCTCGACATGGACGGGCAGGACATCATCTTGACCGCGGACGGTAACACGCGGCTCGAGAATGGAACGAACAACTCCATGCGGTTCGTGATCAACTCCGTCGAGACGATCGTCCTCGGCGTCGCTGGCGGCGAGTTTGCTTACAACGAAACCGGGGCCGACATCAATTGGCGGTTCGAGTCGGACACGAACGCGAATCTGCTCTTCCTCGATGCGGGCCTCGACTCGGGCGCTGGGTTTGTCGGGATCCGCACCGCGACCCCGGTCTCCGTGCTCGACGTGGTGGGGTCCTTCTCGTATATGGTGGTCGCCACAAGCACGAGCCCTTACAACCTGACTGCGGCCGACTGCGTGCTCGACGTCACGACGGGCGCCGGAACGTTCACCGTGAACCTGCCGGTGATGGTTCGTGGGCGTCGTTATGTGGTCAAGAAAGCGGACGTCAGCGCTGGCACCGTGGTCATCAATCGCGCCGGAGCCGACACGATAGAGAATCCCGCAGGCGCGGGACGCGCGCAAACGACGCTCACGCTGGCCGCAACGCAAAACACGGCCGTCACGCTCGAGGGTGGCGCCGGCACAGTATGGCTCATCCAAAGTCTCCGCGGGACAGTCACCTAAACCCAAGTGAAAGGCGAATCCAGCATGGACGGAAAGAACAGGCTGCCGGCAGAGGTGGACGTGGTGGAGGTGGAACCGCAGGGCAGCAAGCCCAAGGTGTATCCGCTGCCGCAAGGCTCGCGCGAGACATACAACGCGATTCATGCGGAGGCGGCGGTCGCACTCGCCAAGCGCGACGGCTTCCTGCGCGGGGTCAAGGGTTCGATCGGCGTTCCCGACAGCTACGCCTTCAACCTGCAGACCTTGTGCTTTGAGCAGACGGGCGTGATCGAGCCGGCCGATCCGCCGTCGAATGGTGCGTGATTCCGGTTTGGCCCGGCGCGGCAATGGCATCTTGTGACGGGGAGGAAGAGCAACCAGCCAGGGCTCCAGGAACATGGTCAAGAAGGTCTCGGATGTCGTGATTGGTGTGGCGGCAAACAATAGGACCTGGATTGCGACGATCTTCGTCGCCCTTTTTGTGGCGATCCCGCCGACGATCTTGGCGTGGAACAATAACGCGAAGGCCGACGCGATCCACGTGCTGGTCAACAGCAACCTTACCGCGGTCAAGGCGGACCTGGCCGTGGCGAATCAGCGCATCGACGACCTGATCAAGCTGGTGACGCAGCTCCAGCAGTTGAGGGACGCGGAGATCGCCGAGAGGGCGGCGGAGAAGCCGAAGAAGGACGACAAGAAATAGCCACGGCGCGGTCCCATTTCGGGAAAGCGGCCAGGGCCTTGACTAGATCGCGCGCCCACGCTCACAATTCACCCGGCGCTTGCGATGTCCTCCTACCTTCTCAGGGAGATCAACCATGCCCTGCATGGCTACGCGACGCATTGCGTCAGCACTCCTCATCCTTTCCCAGATCGTCCTGCCTGGCTGCGATTCCACGGGCCCGGTGGAGGACGAGTACACCTTCCAGACGCCGCTCGGTGGCGGCTCGATCAAGATCAATCGGCCGGGCGGTCCGATGTTCTGCAAGCTCGACGTGCCGAACGGCGGCTGCCTCTGGTTCACGAGCGCGGCCGATCCCTCCACCTGTATCGGCGAGTGTATTACCGTTCCGCCGGGCGGCGGCGTGTACCAGATCCCCGCCGGTGCCACCGTCTGGAACTTCGCCGAGGACTGCGGCAAGTGTCCATGCGAGCCGGTCGAACCGCCAGCGCCAGAGGCCCCGATGAGCGGGCCGACAACGCACGTGTTTGGCAGCATGATCACGAGCACGCGCGACCGCAGCGGCTTCAACTGTGTCGTCATCGCGGAGGGGACTTGGACCGCCTCGCGCGCGTATGAGCGCCTGCGCGACAAGCTCCCGTTCGACGGGGTCGCCAACGTCAACGAGTACATCGCGGTCGAGGGACTCGGCGGTCACGCCGGCGGTATGCGCAACTGGCGCGTGGACGTGCGCGATGACGATCAGGCCATCGACTCGGTGAAGGTTTATCTCGACGGCGCCGAGGTCGGCAATACCAAGTACGCCGCCGGAGACTGGGGCTTCGGGTCGGAGACGCGGATCAACCTCACCGTGGATCAGTTGAGCGCTCGCATCGGCGGGACGGTCAACCTGCTCGTCACCTGGAACCAGGGTGGCGTGCCGCGGAAGTGGGCCTACCGCGCACTCATGCAGTAACGGGAACGGGGGCGCATGGCGGCGCCCTCACTTCCTCCACCACCGCGCGGCCGCGCCCTTCCGGCCGATCGCCGAGAGCTCTTCCGACGTGAGCTTCCGCGCGCGCGCCTTGCCGCCCTTGCTCGGGCCGCCCACCTTGGCGGATGCCTTGCCAGCGAGACGACCGAGGGCCACGGCGGCGGGGTTCTTCCGGCGCGTCATGGGGCACCGCCTTCCCCGCGGCTCGGATCGGAGAGAACCCAACCCACCGAAGTTCGGCGAACGGTACAGTTCAGCTGCGCCGCGATTCGCGAAGCCTGCTCGTCGCTGATGCTCGCGTCGTGCGGGATCATGCGACCTGGCTCAAGGTTCAGGAGCTGCGCCGCCCCCCTGTAGTCGCCGAGGCGGACGAGATCGCCGACCGTGTAATCCACAACGACCTCGCCGCAGTACGCGCACCTGTATTCGATTTTCATGAGGCACCGCCTTCCTGCTCGAGGATCCCATCCAAGGACTGGCCAAGTTCAGCCTCAAGCCATGCGCGGCGACCGATCAGGCAGTCGCGCAGCTTGCCGGCCCAGAGGCCGCCAAATTCTTCCTGCAGAGCCTCCGCGGCGCGGGCCTCACACTCCGCGTTGGTCGCGCCGCTGGCGACCAGGATCGGCAGGCCGTGTCCCTCGTGACCAAAACCAAGTCGCACTGCGTAGCGTTGTTCGGTCTTCATGGTCGATCTCCTTTTCGTTGCCTAACCTACTATCGGTTGCAGGCAGCGCTCACGACGGGGAAAAATCGGATTCCCACATCGAGCCACGGCGGCGCGCGGGCGCAACCCCCGCCGGCCCGCGCATTCTTTCCCCGCCCACCGTCAAGCCGCGCCCGCCCGCGCTCCGATCTCCGCACGGGGACCAACCAAAGGAGATCGACCCATGCGAACCCTATCAGCCCTCTTCCTGGCGCTCGTCTGCTCCGGCTGTGTCACCGGCCCGAGCCACTGCGGGAACAAGGTGAACGACTTCTTCGACGGGATCTACAAGGACGAGCCGGTCTTGGCCGGCGCCATGACCGACGTGGTGCCGGTGTACTTCCTCGCCAAGGTGGTGGCGTTCATCCCGGACTTCCTCGTTCTCAATCCGGTGCAGTTCTGGGCTTTCGACATCTGGCGAGGCGAGGGCGCACCCTACAAGCACAAGAACCCCCCGGGCAAGGTCGCCTGGTTCCTCTCCGAGCCGCAGCGGCGGAGCGAGACCAGGGCGAGCCGCTAGCCGGGCCTGAGCCTTGGGCGCGGCCGCCAGAACACGCGCTCGCGGAGGATGCGCGCCAGCCGGCGGATGCCTTCTTCGCGGCGCGTGCTGGTCTGCGCGTTCATCACCATCCGCTCGACGTCTTCGCGGTGGAAGAGCCGATAGCCAGTTCGCGGCTGGCGGATCGCCTGTAGGTAACCGACGTGCTCCCATTCGCGGAGCGTCGAAGCGCGCACCTGGAGCGCAAACGCCGCTTCACCGATGAAAAGGTACCGGCTCAAATCGGGATCTGGGTGTAAGTCCATTCGGGACGCCTTCCTTCTGAGCGTCCCTCCCCAAACGACCGCCTGCCTGGTTCCTTGCTGTATGGATTGCCGCGCGCGGACGAACCGGACTCAGCGTGGGCGAGGCCGGCTGCGCCGCTTGGTGGGGCTGCCGTTCTGGGCGGCAGGTGGTGGGCCAAAGTTCCTGGCCGCATAGGCGGCAATCTCGTCCTTGTCAAAATAGCGGTGGCCGTGCTCTGGGTGCTGCCACATCCTGAACTTGCCGGCGGCGCCGTAGTTCCGCATGGTGCCTTCGCTCACCTGGACGAGCGCAGCTGCCAGGCCGATCTTCATACGTTTCTCGGGTGGGATGTAGGTCGATTTTGCATTCACCATCATGGTTTGTCCCCGCTAGCCGCCAGGCCGTAAGGCTTTGACGGTAGCAAGCTTACCAGACAAAAGCAACAAATCTACAAAACGCTTGCACCAGCAACGCGCGCGGGCATACTATCCGCCCGGGTTCGCGGAGTCGTCTCTCGCATCTGATCGGCACGGGGGGAAGTTCACCTGAGCGGCAACCTCATATATCATGGACCGAGCTCCGGTGGCAACTGTCTCGGAAGGATTCAGCTATGCAAGCGCCTCATTCCGGTGCGTCCGCCATTGGGACTACGTCCGATAGTGGATATTGTCACAGTACTGTATTAGGTTGTACATTAGGCTCAATTCCCGATTGTGAACACATTGCCCTCTGCGCCGTTTGTGGCGCGCTGGCAAGCGATTGGTTGCGCACTACTCCCGATGGCGCACCGATCCCGGTCTGCGCCGCCTGCCTCCTCGCCCCCCTCCATCTCATTCACGCCCGCTCCCGGGATGCCGTGCCCTTGACGCTTCTCGTCGGTGTCGGCCTCGCGGCCTTTGTCGCGATAGGAGCCGTTGTCGCGTTGCTTTTCTGAGCCAATTCTAGACAAACTAGATATTGGCGATTTACCGATTCTCGCAGCCTGAAGAGTCGATAAGAGTAGAGGCAAGACAAGGCAACGAGGAAACAGGAGGCGCAACATGGTCACCGAAATCATCACCGAGGTCCGGAACGCCAAGAGCTACGCGGTCGCCCAGATGGCAGCGGCCCTCGACCTGGCGGCCGGCGACGCGGACAAGGCTCAGATGCGGAGCATGGTCAGCGCGGCGAAGCTCGCCCTGGAGGACTACCGCCGAGCGATCGAGCTCGCCCGCGGGATGATCAAGGCGCAGCGCGCGGCCGGTTTCTGACCAGCGACGGGACGACGGTGGAGGCAACGACGATGAACGCGAGGCAGATCACGGCGCTGGTCCTCATGGCGATCGACCTCGTGGCGATCGCGAACCTGGTGAACGCGCTGGTGCCTTACGTGAAGAGCTTCGCGGCGTGAACGACGGGCGGACGGGGATGGGAGTGACGACGATGGCAACGATTGAACGATGCGCGAGATGTGACGGGCTCCTCCGTCACTACGAGAGGCGGGTTCACTCGAAGTGCCGGTTTCGGATCGGCGATCGAGTGACGTTCACCGGCGAGCGGTTCGACGTCCCGGAGTCGGGCGAGTCCGGTGAGCCGGTGGCCGGGACATGGTCGGGCAGGGTCATCTCGGTGTGGGACTCGATGGGCGAGCTGCACGTGCGCTTCGACGACCAGCGAGAGGGTGAGCACTACGTGTTCAAGAATCGGTTCGAGAGGCTGACCGTGGTGAAGCTCGAAAGGGGGGCGTGATGATCCGCCCCCTCGGGATCCCGCCCGTGTACGCCGCGCTCGCCAGCGAGTTCGACGAAGACGGTTGGACGCGGCTGCTCTCGGTACAGCCACGCGATCGGCGGCACGTGATCCGTCTGTCGGTCAACAGCGAGACTCAACTCGCTCTGTCCGTGCGGCTCGAAGAGCTCGAACGGATGCAGGAAGCAATTGCCAAGTATGTCCGAAGCGTGAAGGAGAACCTGTCATGACGGCGGTGCTGCGATTGGTGGCGGCGCTCGAGGGGACGGAGAAGGACGAGGGGCTCGCGCGCATGCTGGATCGGGCGCTGCGCTACGCCCGCGAGTTCGCGCGGAGCCAGGTGGAGAAGGATGCGCATCTGCGCCGCGACAATTCCATGCTGGCCGCCGCCCGGCTGAACGCGGCGTGCGAGCTAATCGCCGCGAGCAGCGGGATACCCGAGGACGCGGTGATGAAGGTGGTGATGCAGCACGCCAAGACGAAGGGTAGCGCCTCATGAACTGCGCACACTGCGACGAGACAATCCTGGACAGCGCGCTCCGCTGCCTCGCCTGCAAGCTGGGCATCTGCGCGGTATGCGCAGCGAACGACGTGGCCAACCGGGGCCGCTGCCCGCGCTGTCCGCCGGCCGTTCGAGCTCGACCCAGCGCGACCTGCAGGCATTGCCGCCAGCCCATCGAGGGACACACGCACAGCAAGGACGCGACGTTCTTCTGGAGCCACGCGCGGAGCGGCGATCGGTACTGCAACCCGCGCTCGCCGGAGAGGGCCGAGCCGGAAGGATGGAACAAGTGAACGAGTCTCTCGTCGTTTACCACAACGAGCGCGGAGTCCGCATCGCGACGTGGCGCGACCGATACGGCGCGCCCTGCTCGATCCAGGAGAGCTCGCTTGCCACCGCCGAGGCGTGCATCTGGCTCGGGCGTGATGGACTCTTGAGCGACCACCGCGGTGGTCGAATGCACCTGACGCAGGACATGGTGCGCGTGTTGCTGCCCCTCCTCCAGGCGTTCGTCGAGACGGGGGAGATCGCATGATTGCCGGTCGGGGCCCTCCAGTGAGTTCACACCGAAACGATCTGAGAATCTGGCGCTATGCAGGAACGGAGTAACCGATGAAGACCGACACAGAACCGACCGTCGTGGGCGATCTGGCCGAGGCAACCGCGCTCACCATCTCTCGCGACTCGGGTGTGCTCGCGCTCGCGACGATGAGCGACGAGGACTTCGCCTCGCGGATCGCGGCGCTGAAGCGTGGCCAGGAGCGCGTGCTGCAGATCCAGCGCGAGCTCCTGCGGCCGGACGTGGACTACGGCACCATCCCCGGCACGCCGAAGCCCACCCTTTACAAGCCGGGCGCGGAGAAGCTCTGCGCCTTCTATGGACTGGTGACGGCCTTCGTCGTGAACGTCGAGCATGGCGACGGCGTGAGCACTCCACCCTTGCGCGTCGAGGTCACGTGCACTCTCAGGCACGGGTCGAACGATGGGCCCGTGGTCGCGCAGGGGATCGGCTCCGCGAACGCATGGGAGAAGAAGTACCGCTATCGCGCCGCGCAACGCTCGTGCCCACAGTGCCACGTCGAGGCGATCAAGCGCAGTCAGTACGCCGACAAGGAGACCGGCGACAAAGGCTGGTATTGCCACCAGAAGGCCGGCGGCTGCGGCGCACAGTTCCACAGCAAGGACCCGTCGATCACCGGGCAGGAGTGCGGCCAGGTCGACAACCCAGATCCCTACGACGTCGATAACACGCTGGTGAAGATGGCTTCCAAGCGCGCGCACGTCGATGCCACGCTCAGAGCGACGGCGACGAGCGGACTCTTCTCGCAGGACCTGGAGGACCAGCTACCCACCGATGTCGAGACCGGACCGAAGGCACCGCAGCGCGCCAGCAAGCCCGAGGGCAAAGCGTCGCCCGCACTGATCGGCAACGACGAGCGGAAGAAGCTGTTCTCCGTCGCCAAGGCCGCGGGCTGCACCGACGACGAGCTGCGGGAATACCTCTACTCCACCTTCGGCTTCGAATCCTCCGCGGCGATCACGCGCGCTTCGGTGGAAACGATCTACGAGTGGTTGCGGAAGGGTGGCGCCTGATGCCGCTCGAGTTCGACGAGGTCGATCACATCTACCGCCTCGACGGAAGGGTCCTGCCGAGCGTGACCGAGATTCTGAAGGACGTCGGCGCGATCGATACGCAGTGGTACACCGAGGGTGATCGCCATCGCGGCTCGCTCGTGCACCGGGCGGCGCTGTACCTCATGGAGGGGGACCTCGACTGGTCGGAGCTCGACGAGTCGATCGCGGGTTACGTGCGCTCGCTCGATCGCTTCCTAGCCGAGCACCGGGTCGAGGTGCTGTTCGCCGAGAAGATCGTTCACGGTCCGAACCACGCCGGGCGGCTGGATATCGTGTGCAAGCTGAGCGGACGTCTTGCGCTGATCGATGAGAAGACCGGGAACGTGGAGCCAGCCTGCAAGCTGCAGACTGCCGGGTATGCGCAGGCCCTCGAGTACAGCGAGGGGATCCGGGCGGAACGGCGCTACGGGTTGAAGCTCCACGCCGACGGCAAGGCCGCCCGGATCGTCGGACCCTACGACGACGTGTCGGACTTCGCCTACTGGAATGCGTGCGTCCGGGTGTACTACGGCAAGCGAAACCGCTGGTCGGAGATCAAGCCGCTGGTGCAGCCGGACGAGGCGATCGTCGACCCCGAGGCCGGCGAGCGGATTCACCTGGACGCGGCAATCAAAGCGGCGCTGAAGAAGACGCGCAACCCCGTCGAGGCGCGAGCGAGGCACTTCCGGACCCCGCGCTGGAACGAGATTCGACTGAAGCCGCTCGACGACCTGCGCCGGGGCCTCGAGTCGCTGCGCGCAGCGGTGGAGGTCAAGGCATGAACAACCCTGATCGGCTGCGCGGGATCCTCGAGAAGCACCTGCACTATGACGAGCGGGTGTGGGGCTCCATGCTGACGGCGCTACGCTTGATGATTGCGGACGAGCGCAAGGACGCACGACGATTGGAGCGGCAACGAGCCGAAGCATTGCTGGCCTGCATTCGCGGGGACCAGGCCGATTTCGTCGCAGCCGAACAGATCGGTGTCTGCATCGATGCGTTGCACGCCCTGCCCGACGAGGAGCCGACCACATGAACGGCAACGGACACCACCGTCTGCCGGCGAGCGCCTTCGCCGAGATGGTGTCTCTTCTTGAGACCGACCGGGAGTACCGCCGCCTCCAGGCCAAAGCCGACGACCTGCTGGCCAAGATCGTGCGGCTCGAGCTCAAGAAGCATCGCTGCCGCGGTCTCTTGCAAGCGGCCGAGGTTGCGGCGGCACTGGCGATCGAGAAGCGGGAGCGGCGGCGGCGTGAGCTTCTCAGTCTGCTCGGTCAGGAGGTGTGAATCGTGGCGGCCAGTGCTCGACAATCGCATGAGACGATGCTTAGGAGGACGTCACAAGCGCCATTCCCGTCGAGACTGGCCGCATCTCTTGCGAGCATGCCACAACGGCGAGCGCCCGCGATGCTGACTCCTCCTGATGGCATCTGCAGGCGTGACCGAAGCGGGGGCGGTGCCCACATTCTCCCCTTCCGCCACACCTCTCTAGATGTGGTCCGTGGGCCCGCTCCCGCCGAGGTCATCCATGAGTGAGGCGCGCCCATGAAGCTCTCGTTCTTCGTTCACGGACCGCCGGTCACTCAAGGCAGCATGCGCGCGTTTGTGAACAAGCACACCGGCCGCGCGGCCATCACCTCGAACAACGGCGGCAAACTCCAGCTCTGGCGTCATGCCGTGTCGGACGAGGCGCGCAAGGTGCGCAGCGAGGAAGACGTCATCCCCTTCGCTGGACCGATCGCGATGCGCCTCACGTTCCGCCTGCTCAAGCCATCTAGCGCGCCGAAGCGCGTCACCTATCCCATCGGCGCGCGCTCGGGAGATATCGACAAACTTTCAAGGTCAGTCCTCGACGCATTGACCGGCGTCCTGTTCCAGGATGACTCGCAGGTCACAAGTCTCGTCGCAACCAAGGTGTGGGGCGATCCCGGTGCCCTGATCGAGATTGAGAGCGTGACGCCATGACGTGGATGCGGTTCGATGGCAGCCGAAAGAGGCCTCTCAAGGTTGAGTTCGATCCTATTCAGACTACCGGGACGGCCTTCGGAATCGCCGCGTTGAGATCCGATGCGAAGGCGCGTGGGCTCATCATCTATCACTACTCCGGCACCCTGCCTCCCCTCGTGTTTGTTCGGGAGTTCGACAACGAGGACAAAATCCGGGAGTTCGCGGAAATGCTTCATGGAGTCGCGGACACGATGCTGGAGCAGATGATCGCCAGGCCGGCGGGGGAGAAGCCGGCATGATCGCGGCCCTCTTTGTCGAGCGTGGTGGCGTGTACTGGGATCTTCCCGGCGTGGACCCCTGGGACGAGGAGCGCGACGCGCGCAAGTACGACGGCCCCTGGGCGGTGGTGGCACATCCCCCGTGCTCGCGATGGTGCCGGCTTGCTGGGCTGGTGGAGGCTCGTTGGGGCCACATGCGTGGCGAGGATGGCGGGTGCTTCGAATCGGCGTTGAGGGCCGTGCGCCAATTCGGTGGAGTTCTCGAACACCCGGCCTTCAGCGACGCATGGGCTGCGTTCCGCCTACCGGTTCCTTCGCGCTATGGCGGGTGGCAGGGTGGGCTATGCGGCGGCTTCTCCTGCTACGCGGAACAGGGTCGCTACGGCCACCCAGCCAAGAAGGCCACCTGGCTCTATGCCTACGGGCGCTCCAGGCCCAGCCTCCTCTGGAGCCATGATCCCGACCAGAAATCCACTTCGCTCGTGAGTTGGTGTGGGAACCACGTGTCGATTGCCGAACGCCGGCCGCGTGTGGGGAAGGCCAAGGCCGCGGCGACCCCCATCGCCTTCCGTGACGTCCTGATCGAGATCGCGCGGGGTGCCAAATGACGACATCGGGCGGCGGCTGGCAGACCCGAGCTGACACTTTTCAGCACCCTTTTTGACACTTCTCGCCACATTTTCAGCGACGCGACGAGGAACAGGAGGGGCTCGCAGGATGGCAAGGATAGGGCAAGGATCGATTTGGATTGGCCGAGGCGATAGGTGGACGCAATTCGGCCAGCGTCAACGTGCGGGGATTTGACAGCCAGAGAAAACGAGGAAGAGGCGGAGGTGGGGACAGGTGCCAGGACAACAGCGCCGGCAGTGCGTCGGCGTGCGAAAGGACGGGGGGCCGTGTGGTATGGCTCCCCTCAAGGGATCGGACAGGTGTGTCAACCATGCGGGCGAGGCGGAGGCGGTTGCACGTCGGGATGAGGCGGGCAAACGAGCGCGGCTGGTGTCCATGGTCGCGCGCAAGGCGGCCATGGTGAAGCGCGAACTGCGAGCGATTGGCACGCACTTCGGCGGCTGGGTCGTTGCTGGCCACCTACTTTCCATCGCCGATGATGCAGTCGATGCACTCACTGCATTCTCTGCATCTCCGGAAGGCCCCGTTTTCGATGCACACAATGCACTCAGTGCATTGAGCCAAGGCTTCCCCGGAAATAGTAGTTGGTACCCCTCTAAGAAGAAAGACATACCCCCAGAGTGTGGAGTACCACACTCTTCGCCCCCGCATGCATCCAACACGTCCAACACATCACACCATCCTCCGCCCGACGGCCTCGACCCGAGGCTGATCGATCGCCCACCGGACGAGCAGATCCGGAAGGCCGTGGCCAAGAAGCCGACGGCGGGCCTCAGCCAGGAGCAGCGTTCCATGTTCGCGCGCTTCTGGGCGGTCTACCCCCGGCATGAGAAACGAGCCGATGCCGAGAAGGCTTGGGCGAAACATGCGCCCGATGAGGAACTGACGCGGCGTATCGTCCGAGCCATCGAGCTGCAGATCCTGCACACATGGCGGGACAGCGACTTCATCCCCCACCCGACGACCTGGCTCAACGGCAGGCGCTGGGAAGACGAGATCCAAACCAAAGCACCAATCACGCGCGGCAAAACGGTGGAGCTCCCTCGTGCTCAAGCGGCCGCGCTCAGGTTCCTCGCGAAGGAGGCGCAACGCGAGGCCATGGCCCGAGCAGCGCGAGGCGAGACGGACAACCCAGGAGAAAGCGAATGACCCCCGAAGAGAAGACACGTTACAGCATCGTCCATGCGCTGATGGAGATGGCCCGAGCATTCCCGAACGTGCCTGTCACGGACGACACATTCGCGCTCTACGCCGAGCGTCTCGCAGAGTTCGACCCCCGCGTGGTCAAGGCGGCGATTCTGCACCGGATCGACCGGCACAAGTTCAACTCGTTCCCGACCATCGGCGAGATTCGGGAGACGATCTTCGACCTCGTTCCGCCGGATCTCTACCCGACGCCCGACGAGGCGTGGGGGTTGGTGCGCGCCAAGACACATCGCGACTACCACGGCGACGAGCTGATGGAGCGCGCGCTCGACGACATCGGCGGCCGGTTCATCCTGGACGGCGACGTCTACGCGATGGGCAAGAGCCGCGAGCGGTTCCTTCACCGCTACCAGGAACTACTCGACGAGGCACGCCGCGACTACGCCATTGCGCCCGACGTTCGCCAGCTCATCGACGGCATCGAGACGCCGTTCCTGACGGGCGCCGCGGACGCGAAGCAGATCGAAGGCAGCCGATGAGCACGCACAAGAAGGGCGGCGAAGGGAAGAAGAGCGAGGCCGACCTCGTTCGAGACGCCCGCGAGCGCATCGTCCGCCAGGCCGAGCTCGCGCTCATCCAGCTCAACGACGAGATGCAGGCGAAGGGCCCCGGCAACACCAAGGCGCCGATGCACACCCAGGACGAGTACCTCATCCTCCGCCGCCGGATCACGCTCGCGGCGAACCTGACGGAGGAAGACCTGATGCAGCGGCTGGTGTTCGCCGCGGGCAAGGGTGGGTTTGCGCCCGACGTCGATCGCACGCTCACGTGGGACGGCCTCGAGCGACATCGGGACGGCACGGAGCGGAAAGAGGCGATGGAGCGCGGGGAGGTGACGACACGGAGCCTCGCGTCCGCGCTGAAGGATCACCTCACGGGGTTGAAGCGCCCGCCGGGAGAGCGAGGGCCGGTCGCTGGTGCTGGTGCGCAGGCGCCGCGCGTGGTGATCACGATCGAGCAGCAACTGTCGATTCTGGAGAACCAGGAGCGCATGGGGGCGATCACCCCTGTTCAGCACGAGGTCCGCTCACACGAGGCAAGGCAAGGCAAGGTGTGGTCGGTGGAGCAGCGCGGAAGGATCGAGACGGCGCTGTCGCACCTGCTCGAGGCGAGCATCCGCGGCGAAGTGAGCGAAGAGGACTATGACCGGCAGAGGAAGGCGTTGCTGGATGGGGGGCCAACGTGAGCATCCAGAGCCTACGGGACATCATCAGGGACCACGATCACGGGATCGTTCGGGGACTGGCGAGTATCGACAACCTCGAGGAAAACATCCTCGACTGTGCCCCCGATCGAAGGCGAGGTGCAGACGTGAACGGCACCTGCTACGCATGCGCCAACCCTCTCGGCGAGCAATGGGTCTGGCTCAAGGTCCAGGATACTGGAACAACGAGCGGCACGGGCTGGCGCCCGTTCTGCTTGCACTGTGCCTATCTGAATAGGCCGGCAAAGTACACGCTCACTTACAACCCCGAGTGGACGGGCTGCATCGAATACCTAGTCGATGCAAAAGAGCGGCGAGGAGGCGAAGCGTAAGGCGATTACGCTGCGGCTTGAGCATGAGACGAGAAAGGCGTTGATGGATGGGTGACAAGCTCGAACGCATGGACGAGGTGTGCCTTCGGTTCCGCACTCGGACGGAAGATGATGTCACATGGGTCATCGCAGGGGTGGTGTTCGATGACGGTGTGATGACGGCACTTGCACGGCTCCGCGTGAGTGTCATCGACGGTGCGGGTGACCCGCTGTACCAGGATTGGGTCAGCCTCATCTCGAAACTCTACGCCGCGAGCATCGAGCGCGCGACAGGCGCGACGGTCGCGCAGATGAAGCGTGCCAAGCCGAACCGCGAAGGAGAGGTCGATGGGTGAGCACGCACCCTTCACGGAATCGCGCATAGTCTTCGTCTGCCGTGACCTCGATGGCCGCCGCCAGCGCTTCACGTTCATCGGCGACCATGTCGTGTGGACCGTGCAGGGCGTGGGCAGCACCGTGCTGAACGAGTTCAATTTCCGCCGCGTGCTCGACCTCGCACAACAAGAACGGACCGCTGGCGCCCAGGTAGAAGGCCACGAGCCCGGCGCCAGCGGCGTGGGGGTTGTCACACCATGACCAAGCAACTTGTCATCATCCTCGGTTCAGCGACCGAGAGGGACTCTCCGAGTTCATCGCCGAGCTGCAAGGGGCGAGGGTGCGTGCGTGGAAAGGGAAGGAGCTGAAGCAGGTGGGGGCGGGGGGATGAGCCAAGCAGTTCGCGGGTACTATGCTTCCGGCGGGATGTATTGGGTAGTGCCATGCGCCAACAAACGGTGCGACAAGAAAGCAAGGGCGAGATACCCACAGCAGCAAAGGTGCTGTCGGAGTTGCGCGATAGCAAAGGAGCACCTGCGCAGGTTCCTCAGCAAGCGGCCGCCTCATGCGATCGAATGGAGGTGGCACGGCCGGAAGGTGCCGTGCAGGGAGTGGGTTGTGATGTGTTCTATCTGCACTAGGCCACACCCGTGGGGCGTGTATCCCACCCACATTGAACGGTGCCGACTCTGTCGGCAGGAAATCAGTGAGATCGACAGAAACCTTAAAAGGAGAACCTGGACATGGCAAAGCTTCGTAAAGGAATCGCTAACGGTAGCAAGGCTGGCAATCGGTCAAAGCAAGCCCGGGTCACCCCATCAACGGACGAGAGTTCGACGTCGTTTCGCCTTGCTCAAAAAGGTGTCCGGACGAGTCGCGAGTTCGCCGCCGTCGCGTCTGCTCTGATGTGCGACGCGATCACGAACATGGTTCCGCCGCAGCGCGTCAACGCGGCCTGTAACGCGGCGGGAAAGCTGCTCAAGGTGGTTGAGATGGAACTAAAGTACGGGAAGAAGGTGGCCAACGGCACCGCGCCGCTCATGCTCACGACGGAGGCTCGTTGACGACCCGCTGCAAAGCCTGCAAGGAACCGATCGTCTGGCTGAAGACCAAGGACGGCAAGAACATGCCGGTCAACGACACGGCCGCGGCACGGCGCTGCGCGGAGGCTGAGACGCTGTTCGAGCTCGGCGTGGAGGAGATCGTGCCGCATTGGTCGACGTGCACGGAGCCAGGACTGTTTCGCAGGAAGGAAAAGCCATGAGCGAAGACCCGATCCTCGCGAGGATGGATCAGCTGATCGAGCGGCATTGCGTCGCCTACTATCGCGAGCAAGCACGACAAGAGTTGCGCGAGCTGATGGCCGACGTGGCGATCGAGCAGATGCTCTACTGGACTGGTCAGAGTATCGGGCGCCCTCTATGGGTCGATGAGATCCGCGCGCGCTTCGGCGTGCCGCCGAGCGAGGAGCCGAAGACGTGAGCGAGAAGAAGCGACGCATCGTCACGGTTACGGCGCAATGCGTGGTCTGCAAGCATCGCCGCGAGATCAAGGCTGGAGAGGTTCCGCTCGGTGGTCTACCCGAGTGCGACAAGTGTCACTCGGTCATGGTGGCGGTGAAGGCGAGCGGCCGATAAGGAACCTTATGGCGACCTGGATTATGAGCTGGATTAGATCGCCACGACGCATGTGGAAAATCTACGTGCGGAATCGGTGTCCTGACTGCAACGGGCTTCTGTGCTGGGGCCAATGGAATGACGGCGCATGGGCTGGACGGCCGTTCTGCCTCAACCGACACGAGCAACAGCAGTCGGAGGCCAAGCCTCATGGCGACTGAATCAAGGCGAGAATGTAGCACTTGCCGGTACTGGGACAGGCCCGCTGCCGATATCGTAGGCCGATGCCGTCGCCATCCTCCCTGTCGGTCCGAGAAACGCTCAACGCACGGCGTCAGCTATGGGGTCTGGCCATTCACCGAGGCAAGAGACTGGTGCGGCGAATGGGAGCAGCAGCCGGAGGCCAAGGAACCTTGAGCACGCAATCTTGCAAGACATGCTCCCATGCTAAGTGGGAGCGGGCGGATCGTGGATGGTGTTGCTTCGATGTGGAACCGATTTGGCGAGCGTGCCGCGAACAGCTCCCGGCGTCGGTCTGTACTTTCACGGGGTTGACGAAGGCCTATCTCTATCCCGACGTGCATGATGTTGGCAAGGCCTGTGTTCAGTGGAGGCAGCCGGAGGCCAAGCAACCATGAGAGACCTGCTCAACGAGCGAATCGATTCTATCGCCGCTGCGGCTGCCCGTTCCCAACAAGATCGAGCCAGGATCGAGATGGAACTGCGCTTGCTGATCGTGGATTGTTGCGCAGCTCAGCAATGCAGCGGGTGCGGCAACCCCGAAGAGCACGAACGGTGCATGCGGCAGCGCTTCGCGCCGGAACCGCGCATGACTTGGTTTGCGCACGGAAAGCGAGGCCAAGCAACCATGAGCGAAGCCCCAGCTGCCGTTGCCCCCGATCGAAGGCGAGGCGCAGACGTGAACAGGGCAACTGACGAGGAACGCCACGCTCGCGCGATCCAGAGAGCCGAGAAGGCGGTGGTGCGTGCGGCGATCAAGCACTACAGAATCGAGGATTGCCGCGGATGGATACGGTGTCCGATCTGTGATGTCACGGCCGAGCTGCTCGCAGCACGCGCAGCGGCGAAGAAGGGAACATGAACGAACATGAGCATACAACACCATGGCCAAGGCGAAGACTTACCAAGGCCCATCTCCGACATCATAGCTACCAAGCGGATGTTGGGTGAGTTGCTTAATCGTGCACAGCGAAACTACCCGAGCGGCCGCGTATCGGCTGATGATGAGGGCGAAACAGCTTTTGCGATTGCCGTCGATCACGCCCATCGAATCATTCGCATTCACTTCACAAAACCAATGGAGTGGCTTGGCTTCGATCTCGCTTCGGCTCGTCATCTTCGCAGTCTGCTCAATGAAAAGATCCAGGAACTCGAAGCCGCCGACGTTCCGTTGGAGAAGGGAAGGTGACGCATGAGCCCCCTGCGGGAAATCCTGGAAGCGAACACGCGCGCCCCCGTCAATTACATGAAGCTCGAGGCCAAGGTCCTCGCCTGGCACAAGGCCGAACTCGAGAGCTACGGGGAGAAGGTGCGGGAGGCGTGTGCGACGTATCTTTTAGGTCACATCGAAAAGCTGATAAGTGATGGCGGCAGGGCGTCACCAACCGAGTTGGCAAACGTCGTTCTTGCCGCTCCACTGCCCCCGATCGAAGGCGAGGAGCAGACGTGACGCACGCTTGCGATATGGACGGCTGCATGAACATCGTGTCCAATTACCATTCGTTTTGCTACGACCACAGGGAGCCCGACTGCCTCGCCCGTGCGGTCACAAGGGCAGAGAAGGCGGTGGTGCGTGCGGCGGTAGCCTTCAATCATGTGCGATTTTCACATCCGCCACTGGGGGAGTTTATGGGCTACCTGCATCGATTCGAGGATGCGGTCGACCACTTGCTCGCTGCGCGCGCGGCCGCGAAGAAGAAAGGCAAGTAAAATGCAAAGCGTGAAGGTGAGGCATGACGAACGAGATCATGAAGGACAGCCGCAAGCTGGTGGCGTTTCTCTACGTCTTGATGCGGGAGGACGTGGTGCCGGGACGCATCGAGACCATACTCGAGCGGCACGTCTTCGACGTCGAGTCCGAGTACAGCAACGTACATCTGGCGCGGTACGCACAAGAGATCGCCGCACGGCTAAGCGAGCAGCAGCCCGAGGGCAAAAATGCTAGAGAGTGAAGTGCGCGAACGATACGGTCTTCAGCGGGCGGTGCATCAAGGGGTGCCTCGGTAGCGATCCTCGTAAACATCGTACAAGGCAGAGGCGATGACTAAGCTTGACGCCCTATCAGACGTGGAGCGCGGCGAGTATGATCCTCGAGATGGGGGCGCGATTGACGGTGACGCATGAGAGCAGACTGGAACGTAACCGTGTGCGCGGAATGTCTACGCGCGTCCTGCTGGCACGGCGACGACATGTGTGCCAAGGCAAGATCGGCAGATATCAAGCTGATCCGCGCGTCGCAACTCGACAGCCTTGCGAGGGAGCATCCGTCGCACTACTCGCGCGAGACGATCCTTCGCACGTCGGGCTCATTGCCGGCGCTCCGCGCCCTACCCGACATCGAAGGTGACGCATGAGCACGCTGCGGGAGATCCTGGAGCAGCACAACATCATCAGTCAGGCCCGACGTCGCATAGAGCCGGCCATTCTCGCCTGGCACAAGGCCGAACTCGAGCGGTATCTGACGCAGGCAGCTACCATCGCGTTCGATGACATTGGCTCAGACCATCTCCGCCAGGCCATTCTTGCGTTGATCGAACAGGAGGGCGCCCACGGCCCGGAGGATCCCCCGATCGAGGGCGAGGTGCAGACGTGAGCCCAGTCAAGCAGAGCGGCCGACGGTTTGTCGGCGTCGGGATCCATGCGCTGTATGGTCCATGGTTCTCGTGCGGCGTGCACATCGACATCGGCGCGCCACATGTGGCCCTGCACCTTCTCTGGTGGCAGGTCTACATTGGTTGGATGCGAGAATCGACCGAGGCAGATCAGACGGCGGCGTTGACGATGATCGACCAGGAGCGCGCATTACCGGCTCGAGGATTGTCGAGAGTGGGCCGCGTGCGCGGTATGTGATGCGGCCGACCGCCTGCTCGCTGCGCGCAAGGCCGCGAAGAAGAAGGTGAACGCATGACGCACGCTTGCGATATGGACGGCTGCATGAACATCGTGTCCAATCACCATTCGTTTTGCTACGACCACAGGGAACCGGACCGCCTGGCCCGTGCGGTCACAAGGGCAGAGAAGGCAGTGGTACATGAGGTGCTGTGGCATCTACGCAAGGGACATGTGATCGCTCAGGTGAGCATTCACCATGCCGGCAAGCGCTTGCTCGCTGCGCGCGCGGCTGCGAGTAAGAAGGCGAAGACATGAGCGAGCAGAAGCCGCCGCGGTTGAGCGACAAGCGGATTGCGGAGCTTGAGTCAAACTGCTCATTCCGCAGCGACTGCGACTCCCGCGACATCTCGATTGCGCTTGCCGAACTCCAAGACCGGCGGACATGAGACATTGCACGTGTGTGCCAATGCTCCGGAAGCGCATCGCCGATCTCGAGAGCGAGTGGAGCAAGCCGGAGCCAGTGAGCATCCTCGAGGACGCCATCGGCCCGACGGAAAGCGTGTTCCAGGAGTGCCCGACCTGCCGCGCGATACCAGTCCCGCACCTTCTCTGTATCGCCTGCTTACACAACCGCTCCCTGATCGGGCGCCTCACGCGCGAGAACGAAAGGCTGGAAACGCGCGCGGACTTCCTGGTCGATGAGGTGACACGCCTGGTGTCTGCCAGGCTCGATCGGATGAGCAACGTCGCCGAGCGCGCCGCGGCCGTGGCGAGAGAGGACATGAAGCGCCAGTGTGTGGAGAAAGTACGCAGCGCCTTCAGAGCCTGGCAATTGTCCTGATCGTGAACCCGTCGCGAAAGAGTGTGAGCGCGACTCGGCGGCGGAATGGGGTCATTTTCCCGGTTCCAGTAGCTTGTCGAGCGCCTCCAGCTCACGGGTGAGCTGATCGTCATCCGGCATGTTCGTCTCCCTCGATTGGGTGGAGGTCCAATACGGCGACGAGGAGTACGACACGCGCATCGTGCGACATAGCGACGAGGAAGAACGCCACCTCGATCGCAGCTGACACCACCCACCCCTAACACGCACACCCCGCGCGCACGGCTAGAGACCCTCCCTTTCGCGCCAATCCGCCGCAATTGACGCCCCCCCATCCCGAAGCGCATCATCCCACTGGCGGGCGTGGTAGGGCTGGCCGGCTCTACCACCGACAGGTCGAAGCGGGTGCCTTTCCCGACTGCCGTTTGCACCGTGTAGACGTGAAAGACTCCGCTTCGCGCCCGTAACGGTGCAGACATGGAGGACCATGAGCACCGATCTCGACTGCCCGCCTCAACCCACCGGAATCGTCCTGCAGCTCGAAGCCGATGGCCAGGTCACCGTCCGGGTGACTGTTCCCCAGCCTCAGGTAGTTGCAGCCCTCATGATCGCGACTCGCGCGATCGACGACTTCTTACACCCAGGCAAGCGCCACAAGATTGGCATTACCCAGGTGCTCAAGATTCGCAAGGAACTGCTGCCCGAACTGCTCTCAACCAACCCCTTCTAGGAGACTGACCATATGGCAACCTACACATTCACCTGCGACACGGGCGAGGCTGTCCTGCTTGCGCTTGACGCCCCGAAGGATCGCCTCGGCCGGAATACGCGCTATGGCAGCGTCGTGTGGGCGAAGGCCGAAGGCGATGCGGGCACCTCCACCGTGGTCGCGAGCAAGGATGGCATGAAGGCCTACCTCGTGAGCGGCGAGGCGCCGGAGATCACCGCGTTCACCGTCACGGCGACGGACGTGGATGGCAGCGCGCATGAGCCGGTCACGATCGACTTCGCGACGACCGAGCCTGATGCGGTTGGCGCGCCTTCGATCAACGTCGGGCCGCCGGTCGACAAAGCGACGGTTCCCGCCCCAGGGTTCTGATCTGACTCACTGGACCGTCTTCCCGAAAGGGGAGGCGGTCCCACTCCAGGAGGCATCATGCCCGAGCCGAGCCCTCTCGATCACGCAGGGACCGCCGGTGCCGCGCAGCCGATCATCCCCACGCCGCCGCCACCCCCGCCACCCCCGCCTCCCGACCAAAAAGCCCCAGACCATCGCATCACGGTCAAGTTCACGATCAACGAGCGCGGCTGGAAGAAGCTCATCACGCCCATCGTCGCCACGTTCGACTCAGGGGCGACTGGCGTGCACCTTTTCCCGCAGGACCAATTCCTCGAGGGTCACGCACCACAGGACGCGACGGGACATATCTGGCGCTCCTGGTTGCAGCCGATGTCCTTCAACGAGCCGGAGCGATGCCTGCGTATCACGTGGTGGCACTACAAGTTCAAGGACGGGAGCTGGTGGATCGCCGGCGCGGTCCTGAACGACTCGATCGAGGCACCTCTCCCGCGCATGCGCGGCGTCATGGAGGTCAACCTCTGCGACCTCGACGGCAAGGTCCGCGAATCCTTCCCGTCCGGGGTGTGTGTCATCGCCCTGCAGGAGGGGTATTCCTTCTCCTTCGGCGCCCCCGCCCGGTTCTTGAACTTCGGCGCGGCCAAGTACTGGATCCAGAACTTTGGCGAAGCCGGCGGCGTGGTACCCCCTGACCGACTCTGGGAGCCTGTCACGGCGCCCGATCGCATCGGCGGGAATGGTCCCTGGCAGGCGCAATGGACCCCGCGTCGCATCGACGTCAAGAAGGCAGACGGCAGCTACCAATACCCCCGCTATTGGGACACGAGCGACCCACGGAACCCGCCAATCGGTGCGACCATTGGCGAGATCGAGGTGCCGGACCTGTACAACGACCAGACGCACGCTCACCACAGGGAGGTCTTCCGGTCACCCTACGAGACGGGCTGGCAGGCGCACGAGCGCGCGAACAACAACGCCGGCGTTAGGGCCGTGCTGCGCGCGCTCTGGCAATGGTCCGCGCGCCAGGTGGGGTCTTGGTCACCCAAGTTCGGGCCGCCCTACTGGATCCCCGGACGGCCAGCCTACCTCGCCGGCCTTGATGGCTGGATGCCTGACGCCGAGACCCGATACAAGCTCACCGGGACGGACGCGGTCGCGCTGAAGCCCTGGATCGGCCACGAGGGACGAGTCGAGATCACGAAAGGCAACCTGTACCAGTTTCCCGAATGTTTCGGCCAGGACTCGGGCAAGCCGCTCAGTGAGAACGCGATCTCAGCGCTCGAGCTCGCCGGCGGCAGGTACAGCGGCGGTTACTCCGATACGCAAGCGTGGGACCTCGAGCACGGTGGCGCGGAAAACCTGGCGGCGGCGGCGATTCTCTTGGCCGATCCGTTGGCGATGCATCACCTGCACCACTGGTGCGAGGAGTACATCACGAACGGGATCGTGAAGCACAGCAGTCGAGCGTCCGGCTGGATGATCGTGATCTCGCTCTACGGGTGGCTCTGCTTCAAGGACAAGCCCTCTTTCCGTCAGGACGCCGAGCGCTACCTCTCCTACGCACGCTCCATCGCGCAGTGGGTCTGGCAGGCACGCCTGGACGAGACGGCCTACCAGGGTCTGCTCGGTCGGAACTACGGCGGCCGGGATCTGTCGATCCCCGAAGAGCAGACCGGTGGGTTCGAAGGCGCTTTCGGCTCCGCCATCGCACTGAACGCCTTCTGTATGGGTGCGCAGGTGGACCCGAACCCCGCGGAACTCGGTCTCTGGCTCGAACTGGTCGAGTACACCGCGAACCTCTTCCTTCAGCCCGGAATCATCCAGCGACCGAGCCCGACCTTCAAAGGCGGCGTGCTCGACTCCTGGAATCTGTTCGGGCCGAAGAGCGAGGCCGAGATGCCGGGCAAGACGATCGATGAGCGCCTGCGCGCGAACAGCGGCGCCTATTCCGGCGTCGACTGGCTGGCAGACCAAGGCTGGTCAGGGCCCGCGCTCTCGAAAGCATCGCGGGTGCTCAAGGCAGCACCTCGCGCGAGCTGGGCGGCGATCGACGCGCTCGCCAAGGAGATCAGGGGGTATCAGGTCCTCGAGGTCTACAACGGCAACTCGTTCCTCTCGCCAAAGGGCGCGGACGGGTGGGCCATGTACTTCGAGCAGGCCGCAACCTACGGATGGCCGAAGTGAAAACCACCCTCGCCAGTCTGGTCCTCTTGATAGCGATCGCCCCAGCGTATGCCACCCTCTACGTCTTCCGCGTGACCGACTGGCACGAGCCAGCGATCGGCTACCTGGACAGCGAGATCGGCCATGGCGAAGGCTTGGGCGCACTCTACCTCGGTGGCTATCGCTTCCCGTTGACGGCGTTCGATTGGTGGTTACTCGGTGGGCCACTGGATGACACCCTTCACTGCTGCATCATCATCCACCCTTACGGGCCCTGGATCGTGGGTATGCTGCAATGGCAAGGGAGCAAGGGGAGGATCGACATCCTCTCAACGGACTGGGTGTGGTGGGAGATCAAGACGGACGTCGAGATCGTGATCGGCGACCAAAGGAAGAGACCATGAAGAAGCAAAGAACCCTGCTCGTTCTCTCAGCGGCCATCCTCGTCGGCGGAGTCGGCACCGCACTCGCGCTGCAGAGCAAGACCGAGTTCACGGTCGCGCGGCCGATTGTCCAACCGAAGACCGTGGAGCAGGTCGCCATGCGGATGCTCGCCGACGAGGCAGCTGGCATCACCGTGGACGACAAGTACCTGGTACAGATCGCACCCTGGATCTCGGCCAAGCCCGCCGAGGCGATGGTCAAGGGTGCACTCGCCGTCAACCTGGTGAACAACTATCACTTGCGGAATCGATGACATGGAACCGGCGAGCCTAACCAGCGGGGGTCCAACCACGCCGACAGGGGGTTTGTGTGTGAGGTACCGTGGCAACGTTCGCCGGTTCTTTTCCGCACTGACCTAACAGGAGGCGCACATGGCAGATGAGAAACCGACCACCAAAGAAGCGAAGACCTATGTCGTGGAATCGGGCCAAAACTATCGAGGCCTTCCGGCTGGCACGCTGGTCCTCCTGACCGAGGCCGAGGCTCTAAGAAACAAGGACGTCGTCCGAGAGCTTCGTGAAGGTGAGGAGGGCTTCATCGAGCCAGCTACCCAGCCCTTCGGTGGCTTCAACGTATGAAACCTCGGCCTGGCCTGCCATTCTCTCCCGAACGCCCGATCCCCTCGGGCGCCTTCAATCCTTTGCTGGGTGGGCCAGGCCTTCCTACCTGAAAGGCAATGACGGCATGGGCGCGTACTTCGACAACCCGGATGGCACGAAACGCAAGCATGATGAGATGGTCCTTGCAGGGTGGGAGGGAATCACGCAAATCTGCCCCCTCTGCGAGAAGCCCCTTTCCGACCAGTGCGAGGTGATCCTTGTCGGCCGGAAGGACGGAAATCGAATCAGCTACAACTCCGCGCACATCGAGTGCGTGCGAGGAAAGGACGGTACCTGATGCTACCCATGACGCTCTTGTCCTCCGACAACGTGACCCTGTCCTTCGACTGGCACTTGATCCTGAACGTGATCGCAGGCGTGCTGCTGGCGCAGCTGCTGGTCTATGCACTGCGATGGCTGGTGTCCAAGCTCAAGCCAGGAGGGCCATGACATGGCGGACATTGATCCAACACAACCGAAGCGAGTCGAAGAGGATGGGCTTGTGGTGGAGAACCATTCACTCCACGATCAGATCGAAGCGGACAAGTACGCCAAGGCGAAACTGGCACAACTGAACAAGCATCTCGGCATCGTGTTCCGTCGACTCGAGCCACCCGAGGCGTATTGACGTGTGTCCGCTTCGCTGTGCTCATTGCGGAGAGCCTGTGCTGGACCTCGACCTGACCTACGAGTGCAAGCTGTGTACTGGGACAGCACATCCGGTTTGCATGCTATGTCCTGAGTTCAAACCACTCGACCAAGCAACACAGCATGAGACATAGGGGGAGTGAACGATTGTCGTTCGAAAAAATCGCGCGGGTCCTTCCCGGCTACCCCTCGAGAAAGAGGGGCGAAACGACCCCCAAAAACCATCACAAAGTGTAGGCAGCAAACGAATTGAATGACCAGAAAGGCCTACGAATCCGACAAACGGCTACGCGCGGAGCGCTCGCGGCGCATCGCCCTCGCCGGCCGCGACATCGGCGACATTCCCAAGGCCCAGCATCCGAAGCGCCGTGAGCTCGCACGCCTGGACCTACGCGCCTTCTGCGATACCTACCTGAAGACGACGTTCTCGCTCCCCTGGTCACCTGACCACCTGAAGGTGCTGGACCGCGCCAGGCGGTGCGTGATCGAAGGCGGGCAGTTCGCGATGGCGATGCCGCGCGGATCCGGCAAGACCTCGCTGTGCGAGGCGGCAGCCTTGTGGTCGATGCTCTACGCGCACCGGCGATTCGTGGCGCTCATCGGCGCATCGGAGACGCACGCGCAGGAGATGCTGGACTCTCTGATGGCTGAGCTCGAGCACAACGACGAGCTCTATGCCGACTTTCCCGAGGTCTGCTACCCGATCCGCTGCCTCGAGGGGATCGCGAACAGGTGCGCCGGGCAGCTCCACCAGGGTCAGCGAACCGAGATTGTGTGGACGCAGAACGAGCTGGTGCTACCGACGATCGAGGGGAGCAAGGCGAGCGGCGCCATCGTGAAGGTCGCCGGGCTCACCGGGCGCATCCGCGGCATGAAGTTCAAGCGCGCGGACGGTTCCTCCGCGCGGCCGGACCTCGTCATCTGCGATGACTGTCAGACGGATGAGTCCGCAAACAGCCTCTCCCAGTGCGTCACGCGCGAGCGCATTCTCTCCGGTGCCGTGCTCGGGCTCGCCGGCCCGGCCTCCAAGATCGCCGCTCTCATGCCCTGCACGGTCATCCGACCGGGTGACATGGCCGACGTGATCCTCGACCGGAAGAAGCACCCCGAGTGGAATGGCGAGCGGACGCAGCTGATCTACGAGCACCCGACCGATACGAAGCTGTGGGAGGGGTATGCCGAGGTGCGCGCCGAGTCGCTGCGGCAGTGGGGGGACATCCGGGACGCTACCAAGTTCTACCGGGAGCACCGGGAGCAGCTCGACGCAGGGGCGCGGATCGCCTGGCCGGAGCGCTTCCACCACGACGAGGCGAGCGCGATCCAGCACGCGATCAACCTCCGGCTGCAGGACGAGGTCGCCTTCTGGTCCGAGTACCAGAACCAGCCCATGGTCGAGCGCGGGCTCTCCGACGTCGGCATCCTGACCGCCGACCAGATCGCGGCGAAGGTGAACGGGATCGAGCGCGGCATGGTGCCGCTCGACGCGACGCGCTCGACGGCCTTTGTCGACGTCCAGCAAAACCTGCTCTACTACGCCGTCGTTGCATGGCGCGACGACTTCACGGGTTACGTCATCGACTATGGCGCGCACCCGGACCAGGCCCGCGACTACTTCACCCTGGTGGATGCGCAGCACACGCTCGGCCTGGCGGCGAAGGGCGCAGGTCTCGAGGGCGCCATCCTCGCCGGGCTCGAGGCCCTGACTGAAAAGCTCTTCGGGACGCCGTTCATGCGCGAGGACATGTCGCCGATGCGGCCGTCGGTCTGCCTGATCGATGCGTCCTGGGGCACGTCGACCGCGATCGTGCACCAGTTCTGCAAGCGAAGCGTCCACGCGGCGAACCTGATGCCGTCGCACGGGCACTACATCGGTCCGGGTGGGCGTCCGATCGAGCAGTGGAAGAAGAAGCCGGGCGACCGGGTCGGGCTTGGCTGGCACATCGGCGCGAAGACCTCGAGGGAAGCGCGGCGCGTCCTCTTCGACTCGAACTACTGGAAGTCCTTCCTTCACGCGCGGCTCGCCGTGACGATGGGAGACCATGGATGTCTAAGCCTCTACGGGCGGAACCCCAACCGCCATCGGATGATCGCGGAGCACCTCACCTCGGAGTTCCGGACGCGGATGCAGGGGAGCTCGCGTGTGGTGGACATCTGGAAACTCCGTCCGGGGCAGCGCGAAAACCATCTGCTCGACTGCCTCGTGGGGGCGGGGGTGGCGGCAAGCATCCTCGGCGTGACGCTCCAGGGCATGCCATCGACCAGGATTGGCCCGCGGCGCAAGGTCAGCCTGGCGGAGCGGGCGGCGCGCTCCCATGCCCGGGCGGGGTGGCATGGATGAAGCGCCATCCGCCGTCGAATGGGACCGGAAAAATCGACACGGCGGCCGAGGACCGCGGGCTCGAGTGCGCGCGATGCGGGTGCCGGCACTTCTATACCCTCGAGTCGCGGCCCACGTGGGGGAGGCAGGTCCGCCGCCGGCGCGAGTGCCGGAACTGCGGGGCGCTCAAAACGACCTATGAGGCAGACCGGCGACCGCGGTAAGGCGGCGGGGGCTTCTCGATCGGCAGTGGGCCGTACCACTCGAGCGACTCTTGTAGGTCGTCATGATCTTCGTTCCTTGTCGAGCAGCACGCGGATCCCATTGGCGAAGCAGGCGCCGCGACGCTCGCCGTGCACATAGACCCCATTCAGGTTGTCGAACTGGGCTCGGTCTCCGTCTCTGCAATGACCGCACACCAACGGGCACGATTCCTCGAGAGTTTTGAGGCGGCTCGCCTTCTCGCGGGCGGCGACGATGTCTTGAAGCTGATAGTACGCAGATAATTCATCGGGCGTCACCATTTGGTTCATGATGCGCAGCGCGAGATTGTGCAACTCGTCGTCGTTCCGCATCGTCTGTTCGAGCTCGTTCATGCCTTGAGCATACCACACAAAGCGACTAGCGCCCAACCGTGCGCTCGGGATGCGCACCGCTTGGCTCTCAAGATGTTCCACACGAGACGCGCTACCCGTAGCGCCTCACCTTGCCGGCCGGATTGCGCCTCCTTGGCGTCCGGTCCTTCCCTAGGTGCATGGCCAAGCCGAAGGCGCCACGCAGGCGCGCCAAAGCCTCGCGGACCGACGCCCGTCTCGTAGCGGCTCAGGAGGTCGCACAGCGCGCCAATGCGAAGCTCCGCGAGCTCAGGGCCCGCTACGACGCCGCCCAGACGCACATCGACAACCGCAAGCACTGGGGTGCGGCCGACGCCCTGTCGGCCAACGCCGCGAACGCTCCGGAGATCCGCCGCACCCTCCGCAACCGAGCGCGCTACGAGGTGTCGAACAACTCCTACGCCCAGGGAATCGGGCTCACGCTGGCGAACGATTGCATTGGCACCGGTCCCCGGTTGCAGGTGACCAGCGGGGACCGGTCCGCCGACTCGGCGCTCGAGGAAATATTCAGCGAGTGGGCCGAGGACATCGACCTCACCGGCAAGCTCCACACGATGCGGCTTGCCAAGTACGAGGACGGCGAGACCTTCGCCGTGATGGCGAGCAACCCCCGGAGTGAGTTCCCGGTCCAGCTCGATCTCCAGCTCGTGGAAGCCGAGCAGGTCGCGAATCCCTTTCCGACGCTCGAGCCGAACGAGGCCGACGGGATCCTGTTCGATCGCTTCGGCCGCGCGCTCAGCTACCAGTTGCTGGCCGAGCATCCTGGCGACCGGCGCTCCATGACGGGGTTTTTCAGCCAGTCGAGCACCATCCCCGCGCGATCGATGCTCCACTATTTCCTTCGCCTGCGCCCTGGCCAGATGCGCGGGATCCCCGAGATCACGGCGGCGCTGCCGCTCTTCGCGCAGCTCCGGCGCTACTCGCTCGCGGTGCTGGCTGCCGCCGAGGTCGCCGCCGACCTAGCGCTCGTCATTCAATCGCAGTTCCCACCGACCGACGCCGACGAGGCCGACTCCATCCCCGAGATGTCCACGTGGGAGCTCGAGAAGCGCATGGCGACCGTGCTGCCGCAGGGCTGGTCGCTCGGCCAGGCGAAGCCCGAGCAGCCGACCACGACCTATGCGATGGCGAAGCGCGAGTATTTGACCGAAATCGCCAGGTGTTTGAACGTGCCATACAACGTCGCGGCCTGCGACTCGAGCTCCTACAACTACGCCTCCGGGCGCCTCGATCACCAGGTCTACAACAAGGCGATTCGCGTGGAGCGCGCGCGCATCGTGCGCCTGGTGCTGAACCCCCTCTTCCGCGAGTTCATCTCCGAGGCCTCGCTCATCGAGGGCCTGCTGCCGCAGGTGTTCCGGCGACGTGGTCCGCTGCCAAAGCACCGCTGGTTCTGGGATGGGTCCGAGCACGTCGATCCGGAGAAGGAAGCGAACGCGCAGGGCACGCGCCTCGAGAACAACACGACGACGCTCGCCGAGGAGTACAGCAGCCGCGGGCTCGACTGGGAAGAGCAGGTCCGCCAGCGCGCGAAAGAGGTGGCGCTGATGGACGAGCTCGGTCTCACGCCGGCGGCCGAACCCACACAACCCCAGCCGATGGTCGACGACGGAGAGCCGAATGGCGAAGAAGACTGAGCACCCGAAGACACTCTCGCTCATCTGCCCTGCGGGCCTCGTGCTCGCGGCCGATGGCGACGGGAAGAAGCTCCCGACGTTCTCGATGGTCGCCTACACCGGCGCGCCGATCCGCGTGTCCATGTGGTGGGACCCGGTCGTGATCGACCTCGGTGGAGTGTCCACTCCCACGCAGTCCGTTGCGATTCGCCGCAACCACGATCCGAGCAAAACCATCGGGCACTCGGACGCTGTGGCAATCCGAGATGGCCAGATCGTCGCAACCGGCGTGCTCTCGTTCGACACCGAGTCGGCGCGCGAGGTCGCGAGCTCGGCGAAGAACGGGTTCCCGTGGCAGGCGTCGGTGGGAATGGACGCCAACCAGGTCGAGTTCATTGCCGAGGGCAAGTCAACAGAAGTGAACGGCCGGATGGTCGACGGGCCGATCGACGTGATTCGAAAATCGACCCTTCGCGAGATCAGTTTCGTGGACTTGGGCGCCGACTCCGGCACGAACGTGTCGGTCGCAGCGTCCGCAAAGGAGACGGAAATGGCAGTCAAGCACGAGGACAAGGATTCGCCCGCCGTCGAGGCGAGCGAGCCGGCGACGAAGGGCGCAGCTGCCACCGTCACCGAGACGAAGCCGAAGGTTGAGGCGCTGGGACCAGTGCCTGATCCTGCGGCTCAGGATCTGATCGCGGCGATGCGCACGCAGAGCGCGGGCGAGATGCGCCGCCAGGCGGCGATCCAGAAACTCGCCGGCCGGGAACACGGCGAGCTCGCGGCCAAAGCCATCGAGGAGAACTGGTCCCTCGAGAGGGCTGAGCTCGAGATGCTTCGCGCCGCGCGTCCGACTGCGCCCGCCGTGCACGTTGGCGGCGGTGGGATCGACGCAGCGACGATCGAGGCCGCGGCCTGTATCGCTGGCGGCTTGCGGAACATCGAGAAGAAGTTCGAACCCAAGATCCTGGACGCTGCCCACAAGGCGTTCAAAGGGCGGATCGGGCTTCAGGACATCATCGCCATCGCCGCGCAGCAGGGCGGGTGGCAGGGCCGGTCGGTAAAGGGCGACATGCGCGGCGCACTCGAGGCCGCGTTCTCCACGCTCTCGCTCCCCGGGATCATGTCGAACACGGCGAACAAGTTCCTGCTCGAAGGATTCATGGCGGTCGAGCGGACCTATGCCAACATCTCGAGCACGAAGAACGTCTCCGACTTCAAGACGAACACGAGCTACCGCCTGAACGGCGGCTTCGAATACGAGGAGATCGCACCCGACGGTGAGTTCACGCACGGCACGGTGAGCGAGGACACGTTCGAGAACCGCGCGCGCACTTACGGGAAGATGTTCGCGATCACCAGGACGGACATCATCAACGACGACCTGGGCGCCCTGACGCAGATCCCGATGCGGCTCGGCCGCGGCGCGGCGCTCAAGTTGAACAAGGTCTTCTGGACCGCGTTCCTGGACAACGCGGCCTTCTTCAGCGTGGCGCATGCCAACCTGATCACGGGCGCCGGCGGCAATCTCTCGCTCACCTCGCTCCAGACGGCGCTTGCTCTCTTCCGAAACCAGACGGATCCGGATGGAAACCCGGTGGCGATCGAGCCG
>Ga0105347_1000058_pt1 | contig 47566 bp, 40 predicted proteins | sample EasRivMeERMLT890_FD_89677 | JGI IMG/M metagenome (GOLD analysis project Ga0105347, IMG submission 89677) | Soil microbial communities from meander-bound floodplain in the East River, Colorado, USA - East River MetaG ERMLT890 | ecosystem: Environmental > Terrestrial > Soil > Floodplain | place... | reverse complement strand
CGCTGCGGGCCGTCTCAACTCCCGCGGCTTTCGACCCGTTGCGCCCTGCGCTCCACTTCTGGCACACAGCTCCCGGCCGACTGGTCGACAGCGCGCCACGTGTTCATGTGGCGGGCGCACAGCCCTACGGTCTGGCGGAGCTGCGCTCGGGGGCGGTCGACATTACAGCGCGACCCGGATCATTCGGGCTTGGAGTGTCCTTCTCCACTCTTGGATCCGGGCAGTACTACAGCGAGTTGCTTCTGGCTTCCGGAGTCGCCTGGCAACCCGCTCGGTGGGTGGCACTGGGAGCGGTAGTCGAGCACGGGAGCGTTTACGCCGGATCGCGCTTTCCGGCCCTTTACGAATTTGCACTCGGCGCCGGTGTGCGCGCGCGACTGAGCCGGCGATTCAGCCTCGACTGCGCGGCCACCGGACTTGGAACCTCCTCCGAGGAAGCCCGGCTATTTACGCCCCGCCTGTCGGCTGGGCTCACGTTTGAGTATTCCAACCTTCTCTGCGTGCGGGTGGCATCGCTTTCCCACCTCCAATGGAGCCTGGGCGAAACCGTGAAGGTGGGCGAGAATCTGGCCCTGTCCGCCGACCTCGTCACGTCCCCGCTTCGCCTGTCTCTGGGGTTGCTTATTTCAGCCGGGCCGTTTGGCTTCGACTTCCTTTATAGGGATCATCCGGAGCTGGGCGGCGATGTTGCCGTGGGAGTGCTGTTTTACACCTAGCGCACCGGCCTCCCCGGCGTTTCCGGGCGCCCCAGAGCGAAGCAGCGGCACAGCTGAAATGTGAAGGTTGTTGCACCGCGCGGCCCCCGCTCCGGAGCCGCCGCGAGGGAGGCTCCGAGTGCTCACCAACTGCACAGCGATAAGCCGCCAGTTTTCAACGGCTTACAAGGGCACCAAAAACTCCGGTTGAGGACGAGGTCCGGCCACGGTCAGACGCTGGAGGGCATTTGCTTTGCTCCTTGGATCGCTCGAAGGCAAACGGAGAAGCTCGGACCCAAGATGCAATGCTATTTTAGCGGCGTAATGCTCAGAAACGGCGGCTCACCGGCCCAGGCCGGAGTAGTGAGTTTCAGCATCCCCGATCTCGACATCACGTTTCGGGCCCAGTTCAACGGCTCCGCCACGGAGTGCCCGTACGCTTCGCTTCTCGCACTTCTGGAATTCGTCGATCTGAATCCTCACCTCTTCAAGAACAAGACACTCGAAATCTTCTCCGACAGCGAGTCGGTGGTGCGCTACGTGAACAATTCGCAGGTCGACATGCCCAACGATCTCGAGCCCTATCGAAGCATGGCGCTCACGTATCGTCGCAAATATCCGTACCTCCTTTCCCTGGTTCGTGCAGGCAACAACCCCGCCACGGGACACCATCCACAACCCGACACCTGAACTTAAAAAAACGGTGCCGGTCGGCCGCCGCGATGGCGGCCTTTTTTTATGGCTGGAACCCAACGGGTAGCGGGGCTAGCTTGGAGGACATGCGTGAAACACTTGGCCCTCAGGTTCGCGTGGATCCCGGTTCGCTTAAGTCACAGTTCAATGCGGAACTGGCGGGCCTGGTGCAGGGCTGTTTCGCGTCCCGACTCTGCGCCTCCGACTCGCGACTCTTCGGCGACGCCGACGAGCGGCGTAAGGTGGTATCGAATCGCCTGGGCTGGGTGGCTGGACCGGCCTGGCTGGAAGAGCACATTCCGGAGCTGATCCAATTTGCCGGACACATTCGCGACAAGGGGTTTGCCCACGTTCTGCTGCTTGGCATGGGTGGCTCCAGCCTGTGCCCTGAAGTTCTCGCCTCCATGTTCCCGCGACCGGCTCACCTGAAATCGTTCAACATCGTGGACACCACCGATCCACGCGCGCTGCTTCGGCTCGAGGCCGACGTGGACCTCTCACGAACGCTCTTCGTGGTGTCGTCCAAATCGGGTTCGACCGTCGAGACCAGGTCTCAGATGCTCCACTTTCTCGGTCGGTTGGAGGAAATCGTACCCGCGGCGGGCGCGCACTTTGTGGCCATCACCGATTCCGGCTCCGAATTGGAACGCTTCGGCCGTGAACATGCCTTCGACCGGGTCTTCCTCAATCCAGAGGACATCGGCGGCCGCTATTCCGCGCTGTCGTACTTTGGCATGGTGCCGGCCGCGTTGCTCTGCGCCCCGCTGGCCGGGCTGGCCGCGGGTGCACACCGTCTGGGAGAAGAGCTCGCCTCCGATGACGAATCCAACCCCGCATTGAATGCTGGCGCTCTCCTGGGTGCCGGTGCGCGCCGAGGTCTGGACAAACTGACGTTTGTTGCTTCTCCGTCCCTGGTTCCAGTGGTGCCCTGGATCGAGCAGCTGGTGGCAGAGAGCACCGGCAAAGCCGGTCGCGGAGTGATTCCCATCGAGGCCGAGCCTCAAGGCGATCTGCGCGACACGGGCCTCGATCGCGTGTACTGCCTCTTGCGCATGAGCCATGAGGCCTTCCCGCAGCCCGCGCTGCCTTCGGCCCTGCAGAAGGCGAGCATTCCCTCTATCGAGATCGAGTGCCGCGGCACAGCTGACCTGGCGGCGTTGTTTCTGCTCTGGGAGTACATCACCGCCGCCGCCGGGCGCATTCTCGACATCAATCCGTTCGACGAGCCAAACGTCAAGGAGAGCAAAGACAACACGGTTCAACTGCTCGAGGGGTTCAAAGCGACCGGGCGCTTCAATGAGCCAGCGGCCAAAGTGTCCACCGATTCGTTCGAAATCGCAACGGAATCGGTGGCGGGGATGGATATCGCTTGCATGTTCGCGTCGTTGCTTCAGGGAATCGCCGAAGGAGACTACCTGGCGTTTCTCCATTTCGGCGATCGAACTCAGGCGGCGGAGGCGGCCTTGCAGTCCATGCGCAGGGCGGCGCGCGCTGCCACGGGCGTCGCCACGCTGCGCGGCTATGGGCCACGCTACCTGCACTCCATTGGCCAGCTCTACAAAGGCGGACCTTCCTCGGGACATTTCGTGGTGTTTCTCTCCCCGGGCTCGCCCGATCTGGGGATTCCTGGATCTCCTTTCAGTTTCGGAGAGCTGCTCACCGCCCAGGCTCTCGGTGACTATCGGGCGCTGTCAGGGCGCCGACGGCCCTGTCTCTGGGTGCGTCTCACCGCCGAGCCCGAAGAGGCACTTTCCGCATTTGCCAACTCCTGGAATTCCGCCTGCGCACGGATCACGGTGAGGGCGTGAGCCGCCCGTGGACCGGGCCTGCCGACGCCTGATGTGACACAGACGGACAATTAGCTTTTGGAGCCGTAGCAAAGTGATTACATCTGATTACGAGGAACACTCATGACAAACATTCCATCTGATGACCCGGTCACTCGCCTCTTCCTGCGGCACGCCCTTGCCACACTCGCCTATCGCGCCGGCAAAACCGTGCGGGGCACGCCCGAGTCGTACGCTTCGTACAAGTCCGCGCCTGAATCACCGTCACCCAATCAGATCCTCGCTCACATGGGCGATCTCATGGACTGGGCGCTTACGATGGCCAACGGTTCGCCGAAATGGACCAATGCACGGCCGCTTCCCTGGAACCAGGAGATCGACCGGTTCTTCACGGCTGTTCAGCGATTCGACGACTACCTCGAGTCGGGACTGCCCATCGCCTGGGATCCGGCCCGCATCTTCCAGGGGGGCATCGCCGATGCGCTCACACACACAGGACAACTGGCCATGTTGCGCAGGCTGTCCGGACACAAAATGAAAGGCGAAAACTACTCGAAGGCTCAGATCGCCGTGGGTCGGGTGGGCAGCGATCAGGCGCCGCCCGAACCCGGTAACGAATTCGACTGACACCGGCAGGACCTCGGGCCCGCCAATGCCGGCCTGGGCGACCATTTTTGCGGGTCCGGGACCGTCTTCAGGCGTTATATTGGAAATCCACCATCGGGATCGGACGCCGGATTCGAATCAGAGCCCGGAGCTCCGTCTCCTCGGATCGTAGCCGTATCCGGTCGCGGCTGAACTTGTGGGTCAGGCTCGGCTGACGATTGTAGACCGGTCAATATACATTGTGTGGAGGCGACACATGGCCAGTCGTCATGCCTGTCTGCATCTGTTGCTCGCAGCCGCCTGTCTGACCCCTTTGCAATCGGCACGGGCCTACAACTCCGAAGAACACAAAGTCGTCGCCAACATGGGCGCCGCGGCCGTCGTGGTTCCTCCGTCGGTGACGTTCCCTGTAAACACCGGGTACGCGCAGATCCCTGTCGCGAGCCACCAGGACGTGTACAAAGCCGCCAAACGACTCGCCGTGGGGTTCTCCACCAACAACCCCGCGGACTACAGCGACCAAACGAAGCTGACGCAGGACAACAGCTACTGGTACAACTACGCCCAGCGCGAAGGAAATCTGAACATCTGGATCCCGCCCACGCAGTACCTCCGCGAAAACACGCTTCTGGTGCAGGGGCGAACACACGCCGACGTCAGGCAATTCCAGTTCGGCGAACTGGTCGCTCTCTACGGAGACTACCGTAAGACCACGTACTGCGACGGCAACGGACACTGCTATCTCACGCAGGGTACGGTCTGGACGCTCACGTTTAACTACGGCCAGGATTGCTTCGGCGTATGGCCCTTCCAGGAGTGCGGTTACCGGCCCAACCCCATGGACATGGCGCTTTACCTCCGCTACATCGCTTCGGGCATCTGGCCGCCTTACGGAACGGCGGGGAACACGTTTCAGAACACCGCCTACGAAGACGAGTGGAATGATGCCGGCTGGTGGGGCGACGAGATGATTCGCATCGCCAACATCAACGACTGGCACTTCTCTCGCGGCGCTCTGGCCTGGTACATCGGCCTCCACCGGATCGCATTGACCTACGTCGATCTGGCCCGCTCGAACCCTGCAATGTGGAATGTGGCTCTGCACTACGAAGCCAACGCCCTGCACAGCCTCACGGATCTGTTTTGCTTTGGTCACATCGTGACCAACCGGGACGAAACCTCGTACGGCATCATGGACGGCGACAACCTGCTGAATTATGTGTCGTATCTGGGTCAGCAGCACATCCTGGCCCAGGGCGGCGCCACTCGTGAGTCGGCCGGCCGGTTTGCACTATCCTCCAATCTGCCCCCTGTGAGCGATGGATCGCGAGCCCGAAACGACTTCCAGCCCAGTTACCGGCCGGCGGCCTGGAACTTGTGGGCCAAATGGGAGCACGACTATCACGACTATTTCAATAACGGTGGCGCCCAGGTTCGCAACCTCCGTGGCGAGACGTTCACCATCTACGGCGACGGACGGCTCCGATCCAGCAGCGATCAGACTAAGGGGATCATTGCGAACTCCGTGACCGCATCGCTCCAGTCGCTGTTCAATGCGTATGTGGAACTGGAGGCGGGCAGTCGGACGGTGGAGGAGATTGCGGCGTCCGGTTCGAGCTATTTCGCGGCGCTGAAGCACATCCCGGTATTCGTGGAATCGAACCCCGACCATTACTTCGACGGAATGTGGACACGCTACGCCGAGCACGCCGACGCGGTATCCGGTGCCGGTGTCATGCCCGTCAATTCCAACTTCTGCACCATGCCCTACATGAATGGCGGCTCGCCCTGGCCCGATGTGCAGGCGGGCCCGTGCATGGCGTTCCCCGTGGTGGCGTCGGTGGGCGACGACGTCGGTGTCCTGCCCGCGCAGATGGAACTCACTCAGAATGTCCCCAACCCGTTCAATCCCACCACCGTCATCGAGTACTCCGCCGTTTCGCCGGGGCATGTACGCCTCGATATCTACAACATGCTCGGCCAGCGTGTGCGCACTCTGGTGGATGCCGTCCGGCCGGCAGGTGTGTATTCACTCCAGTGGGACGGGCGCGACGACGTGGGTCACGAACTGCCCTCGGCCGTGTATCTGTACCAGCTGTCCACGGAGACGGGACGTCAGGTGAAGCGCATGACGCTTCTGCGGTGAGTTGAAGCGGGTTCCGGTGTTCAGACCATCCTGAGTCCCCGGCCTGCAATCGGTCGGGTTGACGCGGGTCTACCCGGCCGTGAGATCGAGCACCACTCCCGCGGCATCGGTTTCGTAGTGTTCGCGGCGTGACGTCTGGACCAGGTGGGTGCCGTAGGAGCCTTCGAACAGCTCCACCACGTCGTTCTTGTTCTTCTTCATGATCTTGCCAACGGTCTCGACAAGATCTTTCACGGCCCCGGAGATTGCGCGGGCGGTGGCAATCGCCGGGTTGGCTGCGATGGCCGATACCAGGTCGGTGAGCGTGCTCTTGTCCACCGTCTCGTGGATCGTCTGAATCACTTCACCCGAGCGCTGTATCTCCCGGTCGCTCTCGTAGACCATGATGAGCACGTTGAGCGCTCCCGAAACACGTCGGGCTGGCCATAGAGCCACGCCGTCGCCCACAAATTCGCGCGACTGCCCTTTTTTCATTTTCAGAACGTACTCCGACGGCTCGAGGGTGGTGTACGGAAACACCTTGGGCTTGCGGCCGCTGTAGTCCCAGGCGAAGGCCACGAAGTAGATTTCGTTGGTTTTGTTGAACACGCCTGAAAGGAACCCCTCGAACCCGCGGTTCAGCGTGAGGCGCTTGAGATAGAGCGCCCAGGCCTCTTTCGACCGCAGCAGCTCCATGCCCTTCACGTCAAGCTCGGGGAGATGCTCCCGGGCCGTGTTCATCGACATGGACCGCGGCAATCGCGGCCGGCCGGAACTGCTGCGCAGGGTGCTCCCGGGACGGACTCGCGCCCCGGCGCGTATACCAATGTCCGCGAAGCTGCCGACTCTGATGATGGCCACCGTGTCCTCCTAGGTTGACAGGAGCATCTGCATGAGGTTCGGAACGCCCGCCCCCTGAAAGTTCGGGTCTCTCCCCAGGTCCACAGCGTGCTTCAGGAGGATTTGCTTCACCATGTCTGGCCGCCCGATGAATTCCCGCCGCACCGAAAGGAAGGCCGCCAGCACGCCGGACACCTGTGGACAGGCCATGGAAGTTCCGCTCATGGCCACGTAATCTTCCTCCGTCTCGAAGGCAGCATTGGCAGACATGATCTTCTCCCCCGGTGCCACCACGTCGGGCTTTCGGCGACCGTCCGCGGTAGGTCCGCGGGAGGAAAAGTACGACACCCCGTACAGGTGCGGTGACTCCCTGTGCACCGATCCCACGGCGATGGCCTCCTCCAGATTCGCCGGATCGCCGATGGATAGATCCAGGTTCAGATCGTGGATGCCGTCCATGGTGCGCAACACCAGGCGTCCCTCATTGCCTGCGGCGATGCACACGAGAACTCCCTGGCGCCACAGCCGTCGCAATTCATTGCACAGAGGCGAGAAGCCGCAGCCATAGACTTCCGGATCAAACGGCCCGCCCAGGCTGAGATTGATGCCGTGAATCACCAGATCGGGCGAATTCTCGTTCTGCTCTGCAATGTGATCGAGCGCCTTGATGATCCACGAATCCTGACCCGAGCCGTCGTCTGACAGCACTTTGTAGATATGGAGACCCGCCTTCGGCGCGTTACCACGGTAGCTGATCTTCGCTTCTGTGCCAACCCCCGCGATGATGCCCGCCACATGCGTACCGTGACCGTCCCCATCCTTGGCAGCCGCCTTGGGGGCGCCTGACTTGGTGCAGTCCCACTGCGCCTTCACGTTAGCGTGTTCCTTGAAGTGGGGATGATCAGCGCGGATGCCGGTATCGAGAATGGCCCAGTTGACGCCTTCGCCGAAGGCCGCATAGCTCTCGTGCGCGGCCTGTGAGTGCACCACGGCCGTGGACCTGTCGAGCACGGCCCGCTTCACGCTGTCGCGCCACATGCGACGAATGGCCAAATTCTTGTGCTTCGCTCGCAGCGTCATGATCTCAGACGCGGTGAGCCGGGCCGCCACATACCGTTTCAGCGGCTCCACCTCCGCCTGTGGATCGCGCGTGAGTCTGGCCAGCTCCCGAGTGATCAGGCTGCGCTTGTCGTCCAGCGTCTTTCCTTCGACCTCGGCGGACAATTCAATGAGCACGGGAGTGCGCCTGAGCGCTCCCTGCATTTCGCCCACCAGGTCCTTGGCGATCACAAATGAAGTGGCCGGGTCTCCGAAACGATGGCCCACCAGCGCCGCTACGGCGCCTTTCACATCCGCGTGACCGAGATACCCTTCCACCGCATGCGGATTGTCCAGAATGCCGGTGGTGGTGATGGGGTGATCCGTGATCCGAGTCTTCGGCTTGTACTCGTCGGAGAGCGACCGGTCGATGGATACGACGTCGAACTTCGCCGCGAAGTTATGCCAGTGCCCCACCTGCCCGGGTACGGTCAGGGGCCTTCTCACCCGTTCCTGGATTTCCTCGATACCCAAAGGCGATCCCAGCGTCACAAGCAGCGGTACCGAGGCGCCCTTCTTCGCGAACTCGTGAAGCACGTCATACGCCACAATGGTCCCCATGCTGTGCGCCACAACCACGAAGGGACCCGGCCCGGAGGAAAGCCACATGCGCAGGCGGTCCTGAATCCGGCGGCGCTGATCCTGGTCAAAGAAATACGCGGCGACATCGGGCGTAAACGACCGCACGAACCAGCGTGTAAACCAGTCGGGGAAGTTAACCTGCGCATGGTATTCCGACTTCCCGATCGAACGCGCCAGCGCCGGCCGTTGCTCCGAGAGCATGCGTGTCGCCAGGGCCCGCGCAAACGCCCGCGCCTCTGCACCCTGACTCACGCGCGAGACGGTATCGTCAACGAATTCGTCCTGCGAGAGTACCGAGTGCAGGGTGGAATACTCCTGCTCCAGCGACTGTGCCGTAGTGGATGACAAGGGTTGCGGATAGCGGATGTCCGCCCAGTAGGCCATGTGCGTGCGTTCGCCCATCTTCACGCCGAACAGCGCGCGGTCCCACTGGTCCTTCAGCACGGCGGCCGGCGGCTTGTTGAGCATGCCGTGGACGTAAATCAGAGTGTAGTCAGGGGATTCTGTCTTGCTCTTCCCGGCGCGGGCCATGGCTCCTCCTCTGGTTTCAGCTTCGAAACGCTAATCGAATCCCAGCACTAATACTAGGTGAACCGCTCCTCAGCCATGTGAATGGCGACCCCTGGGTGTACCCGTACGTTCCCTCCGGCGTCCAGTTTGGCGGGACTGCCTAATGTGCAGCCATGCAATAGGTTACCCGGGCTGTTCAGATTCCGAATTGCCTTGCGCCGTTGCCGTTGGCCCGTGAATGAAGAGAGATCAGTACGTCCCGAGGGCCGCGTCCATGGGCTCGACGGATCCGGTCTCTTTCACGCCCTCCAGACTGCGGGAGTCTCAGATGATGAGCTTGCTGATTTACTTCGCGGTGATCGTTAGCGGTGCCTCCGTGCTTGCCATTGAAATGCTCGGCACGCGGATTCTCGGGCCGTTCTACGGTGTGAGCCTGTATCTGTGGTCGGCCCTGATCAGCGTGACCCTGGCAGCGCTGAGCCTTGGCTACTCCATCGGTGGACGGTGGGCCGATCGCGGCCCCTCGCTGGCTCGCTTCGCGATGATTCTTGGAGTGGCAGGGCTGTGGATCTGCCTCATTCCGTGGCTGCGTTCACCCATTCTGGTGGCCGCCGAACCGCTCGGGTTGAGGACGGCCGTGTTGATTGCAGCCACGCTGCTCTTCTTTCCCCCCCTTGCGCTTCTGGGCATGGTGAGCCCGTACGCGATCCGCCTCAAAGCTACGCGCGTGGAAACGGTGGGCACCACAGCCGGCAACCTGTTCGCCGTGTCCACGATCGCGAGCGTGATTTCAGCCGTCGCCACGGGGTTCTTGCTCATTCCCAATGTGGGTGTGTACAGTCTTGTCACGATTATTGGCGTGGCACTACTCGTCACCGCCGCCATCGTATCGATCCTGAGCCGGCAGCGCAGATTTGCGTGGTCGGCCGTGCTGCTTCTGGCCGCCGCCGGTGCCGTGGTCATCCCGGGCGATTCCGATCCCGCCGCACGGCCCGAGGAGGGGCTGCTGGCTGTGCGGCAGAGTTTGTACGGGGAAATCCGGGTGGTGGACGTGAACGACACGCGACACCTGCTGATCGATGGCGGCACGCACACCATCGTCGACCGAACCACGGGCGAATCTCGCTTTGCTTATGTGCACGTGGTCGACCTGGCGCGCGGATACTTCGCAGAGCCCGGCGACGTCTTACTGGTAGGCCTGGGAGGTGGTTCCGTGGCCAAAAACTTTGCCGCGGCCGGGTGGAAGGTCGATGCTGTAGAGATCGACCCCGTGATCACCGAGATGGCGCACACTCACTTCGGCCTCGGGGCCGACGAGGCCACGGTGTTTGACATGGATGCGCGTCAGTATTTGATGACGCACGACAAGTTATACGACCTGATCATCATGGATGCCTTCGGCAGCAGCTCGATTCCCTTCCACCTCGTAACCACCGAAGCCTTTGCACTTCTGCGTACGCGGCTACGGCCGGGTGGTGTGGTGGCCATGAACGTGGAAGCCCTGGGCTGGGACGACATTCTCGTGGGTGCGCTTCTGGCTACGGCCCGCACGCAATTTGCCAATGCCGTAGCCCTCCCCATCGCCGAACCGCCGGACCGGCTGGGCAACGTCGTACTCTTCATCTCCGACCGATCGCTCGAGCTTGCGGAAGATCCACCGGTTCCACTGGATCGATTCAGCGCCGAATACAACCGCGCACATGCCTGGGACAATCGCTTTGAGAGCCGGACGGCGGCCGCTCCGATTCTTACAGACGAATTGAATCCGGTGGATGTGTGGGCGGAGCGGATCAATCAGGCCGCACGCAGGCAGCTCAGGGAGTACTTCGGCGGAAACGCGCCGATCTGGTGACGCGTCGCCTCAGCGAAGAAGATGCGACGCTAGCCGGATGAATCGGGTGTGAGGGGCTTAATTTCGCCCGTCACCATGATCTGAACCGGGTGCCCCTCCACCTCGGCAGGCAGACGCGATCGGACTTCCCTGGTGTCTTCCAGAACGAGAATCAGAATACAAGGCGTCCCGTCGGCGAGCGCGCCCGCGGCGACTCCCGTGACTCCGGGCAGGTTCATGAGTTCTTTCGAATGGCGTTCCACCACGGGACCAAGGTCGTCGACGGTCACTGTGCTTCCGCCTTCATTCGCCTCTCTGCAGGCGAGCACCAGTACTCCCACGATGGCCAGGCAGATGGATCTCCAGTTTCGCATGATCGGGTTACGGTCAATCGGATCTCAGTTGGCCCTGCGAACACAAAGGCCCGCCCCGGTGCTGTACCGGCGGCGGGCCCCAGTGTATCACACGCTTCAAAAGGTTGGAGCGTTCAGTTTCCAACCATGGAAGCGTTCAATGCCGACAGAACCTGGCCGATCGGGTTGGCGACCGCGATCGTGTTGCTGCCGGCGAACAAGAGACCCACGGCGCGTGGGTTGGTGGTCACGTCCTGCACCATGAGCGAGCCCGAGTCGCCGCCAGCCAGAAAGCGGCTGGAACGGTTCGCCACGAGAATCTGACCGGAGTACGTCTTGGTGAACGCCGTCCCGCCAGCGCACTCGTTCTCGTACGTGACCTGGATGTTGGCGTTCAAGCCATTGACGGTGGACCGTGTCAGGCCTGTGGTACGGCCGCTCTTCTTCACCGCCTGATTCAGGGAAGCACCAATGGTCGCCGATGTGAGCGTGCCGACTTCCAGAATCGCTCCATCGGTGCGCACCATGCCGCTGATGATCGTGGCGCTCGACGCATCCACGTTCGAGCCGGGAAGCAGGCTCGACTTCACCAGCGTGGCTACGTTTTGCGCATTGTTGGCGTTGCAGCCCACGTCGATCAATCCGGGTTGAATAATAAAGTCGCCGGTCTGCGCCGTAGTGCCATTGCCACCGTTCACGATGTCAGCTTCGAATACATGGTAGTTGCTGAGGATGCGCTGTTGTCCACCCACCTGGATGAGTGAGCCCAGCGTGCCTCCGCAGCAGAAGCCATTGGCAAGGTCCTTCCGCCAGCCGCCGGAGGTGCCCAGCTGAATCGGCGGAGTCTGGATCGCCGTGTGGCTTACACCCCCGCCGCCACCCTTCATGGCTACGATCGGCTCGGTTTCCACGATGACCACCCGCACGCCTTCCAGCTGCATGGGGGCGGCTCTCATGGCGTCTGCCGATACCGGCGTGGTGACCAGCACCATGATGGCCGGCTCGCCGTTCTCATCGACGGTCGTGGCCGTGCCGATGACATCCTGCAAAGCCATCAGGTCCAGCGTGTAACGATCCTGCACGGCCATGACAGATTGAATCTGGGGGTTGCTGGCGTCGAGCACGACTTCATTGCTCGGGGCCACCGGGTTCTGCTCGTTGCCGGAGCAGCCCCACATGAGCGCGATGGCTCCGAGAGCGGCTACGAGCAACAGCAGCACACTGCGCTTGCGCGCAATTGTTACAATCATCCACTGCCTCCTTTGCACAGAGGGTGAGGTGTTATTTTTTACCGCTGTATTTTCGGGACTTGGATGATGGGGCTCATACTACTCTGTTCCGATCCGTTTGTCAATTCCGGCCGCTTGCGCTCCCCTGTTTTCGGGTGAGATCATCCCTTCGCTGGGGTCGCAAGGAGGCGAATGAGACAGATTTCCCGAAGCAACCGTTGTGCCAGAGGCAGGTTCCTGCGTCATTGACTCCCATGTCCTCTCTCTACACTGCGCCTACAGACGAAGAATTCGAAGAGCTCGAAGGCTTTCTGGAGTCCAGCGAGCCTGAACAGGGCATGGCCATCGACGCCATCGATGGAATGCTGGCGGCCATCGCGGTAGGCCCGGACCTGGTGAACCCCTCCGAATGGATGCCGGCCGTGTGGAATCACACGCTTCCGGAGTACGACTCCAAGGAGCAGGCGTCCCGGATCATGGAAATCCTGATGAAGTGGTACAACAATGTCGCCTCCGACATCAACTCCGGCACCTACCAGCCCATGATGGCCGTGTGGGAACTGGAAGGCTCCACGGAGGAAGTGGAGTACCCGGAGGACTGGTGCCTGGGATTTCTGGAAGGGATGAAGTTCCGCTCGGCCGCCTGGGAAACTCGCGCGAAACACGATGGGGAGTTGATGGACATGATTCAGCCCATCGCCGCCATCGCGGAGGCCACCGACGAGATGGCGAATTCGCTTCTGGATGCACGCGTGCGGCGCCGTATGATCCGCCGCATCACCGATGCGGTGATCGACCTGCGAGACTACTGGCGCCAACAGCGCCCAGCGGAGATGCGCGTCCGCAAGGACGCAGCCGACTAGCAGATGTGCGCGATCGGGAGGGTCGCGCGACGCCGCTAAGGCAGCCCAATCCCCAGGTGGTTGATCTTCCAGCGCAAGGTCGACTCGGGAATCCCAAGTTCACCTGCCGCCCGGCGCTTGTTGCCGCTGTGTTTGCGAAGCACTGATTCAATGCGGCACCGGTCGAACGCTTCGCGCGACTCTGAGGTGGTCTGCACCGTGCGCTTCATGAGCCGCGGCAAAACCAGCTCAGGGCGCTGACGTGCATCCGATAAAACCTCCACCGCCAGCCGCTGGGCAAACGTCGAGAGCTCGCGCACGTTGCCTTCCCACGGCCACGATCCCAGTGAGGCCCACTCGGGTGTAGACTGAAGAGCTTCGATCTGCGCTTTCGAGAGGTCTTCCCGCTGGAGAAACGCTGCCAGAAGCGGTGCGATGTCTTCGATCCGGTCACGCAAGGGCGGTACGCGGAGGTGCGCCGTGGAGAGGCGGAAGTACAGATCCTTGCGGAATCGCCCCTTCGAGACCTCGGTTTGCAGACTCCGATTGGTGGCGAAGATGAGCCGCGCTTCGATGGACCGTTCTGCGTTGGCGCCTACAGGTCGCGCCCTTCGCGATTCGATGACTGTGAGCAGCTTAGCCTGGAACGTGAGTGGTGCTTCGCCGATTTCGTTAAAGAAGAATGTCCCGTTCTTCGCCGCGAACAGAAGCCCCTCACGATCGCGCATCGCGCCCGTGAACGAGCCCTTTACGTGGCCGAACAACTCTGATTCGACGAGAGCTTCGGGGACTGCGGCCGCATTGAATTCCACGAACGGCCGGTCGGCGCGCTCCGACGTGTGGTGTACATAGGCCGCCAGAAGATCCTTGCCAGCGCCCGTTTCCCCTTCGAGCAGAATGACATGCGGCGTGTTCTTGAAGCGGTCCAGTTCCGCCAGCACCTGCTTCATGGCCGGGTCGCGAGTAATTACCGTGAGGCTGGCCTCGGGAGCAACGTTACGCACCCGTGGGGGGCTGGTGAGTCGACGAATCGCTTCTTCCGTTTCGAGTGCCAGGCGTTCCACCTGCATTTCCTGGAACAGCGCCAGGGCGGAGTTCAGGTGCAAAAGCCGGGTGGCGCGATCGAAGGCCTGGGCCTTCCCCGCCGCCAGGTGGCTATGGGCCAGCTCGTAGCGGGCACCGATGTCGGAGAGGATCCGAATCGACTCGGCCAGCCTCGTCCGCGCACTTGCTAGCTGTCCTTCCTCATCGTCGCACTGCCCAAAGATTCTCTCAAGCGCGCCGAGTTCGATTCGTTCTCCCACTCGGCGGGCCACGCCGAGGGCGTCGGTGGCGTGCTCACGGGCTTTCGCGAAGTCGCCCTTGCGGACGTCGATTTCGGCCCAGATCCGGTACGACTGAGACGTCATGTCGCCGTCGGGGAAACTCTCGAGGGAGATGCGGACGGCTTCCTGGATGGCGGCTTCAGAGGCCGGCAGGTCCCCGCAATTGAGTCTGTAGACAGACTCGTACTCGTACGAAACTGCCATGTCACGGAGTGACGCCATGGAGGCGAATTCGGACCGCGCTTCCTGGATTTGGTGATCTACGCCGCAGAAGTCTCCGAGGAGGGATCTGACGAACGCAAGTTCGAGCTTCAGCCGGGGATGTTCGTGCCGTTGAATGTCCGGTTCCGGACTCTGAACTACATTCTCCAGATGGCCCCGTGACTCTAACAGACGCCCGGAAAGGTAGCTCGCCTGCGCAAGGGATCGCACGGCGGAGGTGTGCCACGATCGCAGATTGTGCTGGTGTGAGACGACCAGGCACTCTGTGGCGTTCTGAACGGCGACCGGCAGAAAGCCCGATAGCTGTTCGAGATAGGCAAGCCACAGCAGCGCTCTGCAGATTGCCGGCGCGTCCTCGATGCGTCTGGCCGCAACTAGCGCTTCCTGAAAGGCACTACGGGCCTCTGAGACTTCGCCGTTGCTCAGCGCAAGCGCACCGTTGAGCGTTTGGATAATAGAGATGCGAGCTTCATCCTTAAGCGAATAGGCCACAGAACGCGCAAAGGCTGCCATCGTGCGCGCCTCTCTGCGGTGTCCCGTGAGCCTCAGGGCTTCGACGATTCGAATCGCAGCATCGACAGAGATCGTATCTGCCGGCCAGCTCTGGTACGTCTCAGAAAGCGAGGGCCAGAGCGACACAAGCTGAGAATCGTCGGTGATTTCCAGAATTCGTGCCGGTAGACTCTGCTGGTCTGTGCCGGACATAACCTCGTGCGGGGGCATGGTTATCTCACCGGCTTAGTGTGGACTTTAGTGGACTTGCCTGGCGTCGTGCGATGAGGATGTGCACCCCAAGCATGGAAACTACGAATGTGTTACCCTTGGGCCGCCGAGGCTTTAACTCCGCCCTGTTGTTTTGAACCGAAATGGGTGGCTCCGTGCGTCCGTCGAGTACAATGATGCTCGGCGTTCCCGGTGCGAACTGAAGCGGGTACGCAACCGCTGGCGCAAGGATACTCACGCCGATTGCGAGGACGATGGTCTGTTTTGCTCTGCGATACATATCCATGTGGCTCCCTCAGATGTCGGATTGAATCCCTTCAATCCATTTGTGTCGCTTTAGGCGGGCCCGGTGTGACGCGGCCATCTGACCCGACCCGCACGTAACTGGTTCAACGTGATTGTGCATTGTCCAGCAGTTGACTGAGTTCTGTGGCTCCCCACGTGATCAAGAAAGAGCATCCAAAGTGATTCAAGCCCAGCCCAAGGATCCTGCTTTGGGTGGAAGGCCTTACGGTGGGTGTCGTAAACCGAGCTGAAAGGGGTGGATCCGAATGGCCCTCGAGCACGACGTACATTCGAGACTTCCCTTGTGTGATCCCGTCGCGCGACGTCGCGAGTTTTATTGGCGGCTCCGGATGGCCAGAGAGAACGATGACGGTTGGAGCATCGGGTGCGCGTTGCAGCGCGTAGCCTGTGCGCGGTGCAAAGATCGACAGAGTGAAGACAGCGCACACAATCGCGAGCTTGGTTGCTTTGTGCATTTGCGTTGGCTCCTCGCATCAATGGGTCGAATCCGTTCGGCCCGACCATTGTGCTCCAGGCATGGGGCCGGTTGCTCCGGCCGAACGACCAACCACCTGGACGCTCCCTGAAAACTGAGGCAGTATTCTAATGCGCTCCCTGGAGAAAATCAACAAGAATCTGCGCAATAAGTCAGATTGCTGACGGGTCTGGAATTACAGTCGACGTGCACAACTCATTGGTTTTCAACAGACTAGCTCGACTTTGCCTGAAAAGCCGCCGCAGCCACTTCAGTTGCAGAATGTGACCTGAGTCTGCCTGCCGACACCCCGGGCTTGATTCGAACGCCGAAGGAGGACTACCCGGCGAGGTTTCAGGCTTCCTCGGGCAGCGGATCAAGGGGGGTGGCCCCCGGGATTCTCACGGTCGACGTGAATGCGCTGATCCCCGGAACCTCGAGCTGTCCGTAGTCCTCGGGTTGCCGGCCAGGATAAAGGGGCCAGCACACTTTTCCCGCAGAAGGGAGCGAACAGGGTACCAGCTGCTATGTCCCAGAAAAGTGTGCTGGCCCCTTTATTGACCCCAAGTCAGAGGAGTTCGAGCAGCTTCGCGTTCTGCGTGTCGCGATCGAACTCGCGGCGGGCGCGCTCCTGCCCGGTTGCGGCCAGACGTGACGCCAAACCTCTGTCGCCCGCGAGTTTTTCAATTGCATCCGCCAGGGCAGTTGAGTTCTCGCTTTCGAATAGCATTCCGGAGCGACCGTGCTCGATGATCTCCGGCACGCCTCCAGCCTTGCTGCCGATTACCGGCACTCCCAGGAGCATGGCCTCTACCAGTACCAGGCCAAACGTCTCCTTCACCGTTGTCAGAGCCAGGGCATCCAGCACGCGGATCACCTCATATGGCTCCTTGAGAAAGCCAAGAAACTTCACCTGGTTCTCCAGTTCTGCCTCGCGCACGCGAGCCTTCAACCCCTCCAGATAGTCCGGCTCCATGGCGTGACCTGCGATCAGTCCCTGAACTTCCACGCCGCGGTCGCGCAGCTGCCAGATGGCGTCTACCAGCAGGTGCTGACCTTTGTACTCAGAGATCCGGCCGACCACGCCCACGGCAAATCGATCGTCAAGACCCAGATTCTTCCGCACCTCCGATCGGGAGTGCCCTGCGGTTGCTGGCACCGACGCCCCCAGATACACATGACGAATGCGTTCACGCGGAATCGGCAGATTCGCTGCCGCCTGTGCTGCCAGCGCTTTCGTAATCGTGTGGTAACAGTCGACTGAACTGTAGAGGAAGTGGTGATACGGATCCTTCTTCGCGCCCGGAAGGTCCATGTGGCGGCTGTGAATCAGCTTCACCTTTCGTCCGGCGAGCCTCCTGGCCAGTGCCGCCAGAGGCAGATCGTCCTTCCAATGAATATGAAGGGCATCGATTTCGTGCTCGCGGATGTATCGAGCGAGTGTGCGAGCCGCCGACCAGGGAAAGGCGCCCGACCTGGTTTCAAACTCAAGTGTGGGTAGTTTCAAATCGGCAAGCTCCTGCGCCAGGCGGCTCCCCGACCGAACACTCAGATGCAGACGAACCTCGGAGCGCGATGCCAGCCAGCGCGAGAAATCGCGGAAGAAGATCTCCAGCCCGCCGAAATCGGGTGACAGGCAAAGCTCGAGAAGAGTCACTACGACTTTTGAATCAATAAGTAGACAAGCAGCACCAGGCCAACAAGCGCCAGCACAATCACAGCGCGCCGCCTGCGTGCCTCGCTCAGTTCACTCCAGCGGTCGCGATTGAGGTAGTAGCGCTTGTCCTGAGTGACCGACAGAACTCCGGCTCGCTCGAGTCGACCAACGCGTCGAGACTCTGAAAGCCCCAGATCGGCCAGCGTTTTTGCGCTTCCCGGACTGATCGCCTGGTATTCTTCAAACGCGCGCACGATGCGTCGACCCGCTGCCGAAACGGCCATGGCGGTCACGACACCTGTAGTGGAACCGGATAGGTCTGATGACATGTCGGTTCATCCACCTTTCGAATTGGAAGCAGGAGCAAGAGCTTCCCATTCTTCCAGCGTTCTGGGCCAGTCCTGCTTGAGCAACCGCGACAGTGCGCGATCTGCCAGCATTCTACCCCCCGTCTGGCAGCGGGCGCAATAATTGGTTTCGTTGGAAACATAGCGAATGCGTTGCACGGGAGCGCCGCACGTCGGGCAGGGTTGGCCGTAGCGTCCGTGTACGGCCATATCCTTACGGAAGGCCGTCACACCCTCCGGAAAGCCGCCGGCGGCCTCTTCACGCAACCGCTCCACCCAGTTCCGAAGCACTTCCTTGCACGAGTGGTGCAGTCGCACAATTTCGTCTTCTGTCAGCCTCTGCGTGAGCGTCACGGGTGAGAGGCGTGCTCGGTGGAGAATCTCGTCGCTGTAGGCGTTGCCAATGCCCGAGAAGCTGCGCGGGTTGGTGAGCGCCCGCTTGAGCGTATGATTGCCGGCCAGAAGTTGTGCGCGAAACTGCTCGAGCGTGGAACCTTCCAGTTCGAGGCCGCCGGGTTCGTGCGCAGCCAGGTTGTGGTTTCCTTCGACCAGATGGAGCGAGGCGCGCTTCTGCGTGCCGGCTTCAGTCAGGAGCAGAGATCCCGAGTCAAAGTCGAACGCCGCAAGATCGAGACGGCGGTTCACTTTGGGCCGAGACTCTGTCCAATGCAGCCGCCCGGCGATCATGAGATGCAGCACCAGCCATAGTTCGCCCTCGAGCCCGATGGCGATCCGCTTTCCAAGTCTTCGGATCTCCACCACTTTGCGCCCGATTGCCCGGTCGGTAGGAGGTGAAACGGAGCGGAGCAGGAAGGGATGCCGGATGCGGATTCCCTGAAGCGTGGATCCGGCAATGCGCTGCCGCAGGGCCTCGATGTACACTACCACGTCGGGCAGCTCAGGCATGGACTGCAATCACAAAGAATTGGGGTCTGACCCCATTTTCATTCTTTGCGGGGCTTCTCCTCCGCGGGGGCCAGTTCAAGCTGGGTGAAGACGGCCATATTGTCCCAGGTGATCCACAGTTCTGCGATCTTGCCTGATTCGATTCGAAACACGCCGGACACGTCCAACACGACTTTCTTCATCGATGCCGGAAAGGGACCCATCGGAGCCTTCTGGGTGCCGGTGAATGTGCCCCAGAATGCCACCCGGTCGCCTTCCTCGATGAGCTGACTCATGGAGACGACCGCATCAGGGAACGTGGCCGCATCCGCACTTAAAAACTCGATGAACTCGTCCAGCGAACTCACCGTTACGGTGGGCGTGGCCTGACAATGTCTCTTGAATCCTTTGTTCACGAGTTCCCCGAGGCGGGCGAACTTCTTTGTATTGCACGCCTCAGTGAACTGCTGCACCAGGAGCTTGTTGGGCGACTCCTTCTGAGACTGGGCCCGCATATCGCCTCCGCCAGGGAATAGCACCACCGCTGCCGCAATCGCCCACACATGTCCAATGCTTCGTGTATTCATAGTCGAATCAACACCCCTCTGGGGGCCTTACTCTGCATCCGGCTTCAGAGTTCTGGCTCCGCCAATGGCAGGTTCACGTCTTCCACGTCAGATCCCAGCCGTACCACCACTCCTGTGTCGAGCGACAGGGTGGGCACTCCGGAGATCACCAAGGTCGCGTACAGCCGGCCTTCATCGAGCCCTTCCGCATCGGACGCCGCATAGTACACATGAAACGGAAAGGGCGGCCGGTTGTGATCCACCCCCATGGCCTGCGAAGCCAGATACTTGCCTTCACCTTCCTTCGCATTGCCACGAAGCTCAAGGTACAGCACAGTCTCTGTGCCCAATTTCAGTTCGGACTGGTAGTTCGCTCTGCCCGTGATGCGATAGCCCATGTGGTCCGCGCGTTCGTAGATTCCGGCGAGATACTGTGCGTCGGCCCAGAGGATGAGCGAATCGTCACTGGGAAACTGCGTCGCCAGCCGGGCCTCGATGGCCTGCGAATAGCGCTCGGTGCTTGTGGTGAGCACCAGGGTATCGGCACGCACCAGCCAGTACTGGCCGTGCATGGTGTGGATGCCCAGCAAACCGAACCGCCCGTCCTCGTCGAGTCGCAGTCCCTCCCACAAACTGTCCGCGGTGTGAACTCGACGGGCCCACGTGCCGGTAATCTGGCGACGCAGTTCGGCCCGCTGTTTCTGGACTTCCGTCTGCAGCTCCACTTGGTTCGACGAATCGTCCTGGCCGCAGCCATTCAGCCACACCAGGATCAGAAGAGCGGAACTCCACGTTCCAAATGTACGCATCGGACTACCCCCAGCGCCTCACTCGGGCACAGTAGTCGGCGTACCGCTCGCCGAATTGAAGGCGCATGCCTTCCTCTTCCTTCAGCACGAAGAGGAAGTGAAGAACCCACCACATGGCTGGCACCACAAGCCACGGTCCCACCGACCCGAACAAGAGCGCCTCGCCGGAGAGCACCAGTAACATGCCTGTGTACATCGGATTGCGCGTGAACCTGAACGGCCCCTCGGTCACCAGCGCGTCCGACCTTGTGAATGGCCTCACGGAAGTATGGTGCTTGAGGTACAACCACCGCGCCGCTGCGGCCAGGATCACGCCCTTGAGGATGAACAAGAGCCCGATCCATCTCCAGGGCCACGTTGGCCAGTGCACCACCGGAAACCACGTATGCAGAGCCCATTCGCCGAGGAGTGCCGCCAGCAGGTACACCGGAGGGGGAGGACCCGCGGTTCTGGGAAGTTCTGAAGAGGTCATTCGCAGCTCAGGTCAACTTCGAGGCGAAGTGGAGACTCGTCATGTCCATCCCCTCGCGTTCGTAGAAGCGATGCGCGTCCTTGCGCCAGGTTCCGGAATCGAGGTGCAGTTGATCGCACTTCTGCTCCTTTGCATAGTCGTGGAGCCATTTCAACAGTTGAGCGCCAAACCCCCTGGAGCGCTCGGCGTCGAGCGTGACCAGGTCGTCCACGTACAGAAAGGTGCCCCAGGCCAGGTTCGTGATGATCCGAATGCCGGCGGCCGCCACCGGGCGACCCTCCGCGAGGAGGCACACAAGCTTGAACCCGCCCTGCTCCTGCCTGCGGATGCGCGCCAAAAAGTCGGGCTCTGAGATGTGCGGGCGGAGTTCGCGCATCACCGACATGCACGCCACGACATCAGAATCGCTGGTACAGATCCGTATCTCAGTGTTCACAAGGAGCCTTGCTCAAAAGGTTTCGATCGCTCCCGCCTGCGCCGTTCCCTCAGGGCCCGGGCATCTCGCAGGATGGTCGCGGGATCCAGGTGATCTACCTCCGACGCGTACTCGAAGGCTTCCCGACTCACCCGATAGGCCCGACCGTCAGATTCGCGCGAGAGATATCGAAAGTCCACCAGGTTGCGTCTCAGGTTGGCCGTGTCGCTATCAAGACCCGGAGCCACTTCGCACATCCAGGTGGAAAGCCGCTCGTTCACTTGCGCTTCGGAGTAGGTGCTGGCGACGTCGAACTGCAGCTGCATGCTCTTAAAGAGAATATGGCGATCCTGCAGCGCCTTCGGCAGCTCCCAGATGCCGCCCTGAATGCACAAGCGCGCCAATCGTTCGGAGAACGAGTCAGCGGAGAGTGGAGGTTCTGTCATTGCACCGCCGGCAGTTCTGGAGAGGGACAACTATGGCTTACGCACCGGGCCCAGCCAGAGCGACGCCCAGCCGGTCACGTCGAACGAGAGAAACTTCGGTGCATTGCCGAGGAACAGGTCCTGGCTGCGCACACCATCGTTCAACGCCGCCGGCCAGAAGTACGGCGGCTCGCCGCCTGTACCCATGGCGGCCGACAATCGCAGCGGCGTATTGTCAAACAACTCCAGATGGATGATGTACTCGGTTTCGCCGCGGCGGCCCATTCCGTTGGTGCTGGCCACCCAACCGTGTTTGTCCAGGTAGTCGGCTCGCTCCGACCGCGCCGCTTCGGACAGCGACGTGTCGCGAAGCTCCCAGACGAATTCGTTTCGTCGCTCCCAGCGCACGGAATCCGCCAGCCTGTACTCGACGCCTCCCAGAGCCGCCGAGGCATGGAGGATCCACACGTTGGATGGTGACATGACCGCGAGGTGCGGATAGCTGCCGCTGTCTCCTTTGACGCCGGCATACAGGAAGGATCCGTCATGGAGCAGGCGGATGCTGCCTCCGCTGTCCGAGAGTTCCACCACAAGCGCGCCGGCCCACTCGCTGGAATCCAAAGTCCCGTCGAGCGTGATGGCGGGACCGCCGGGAACTGTGAGGCTGTCGGCCGAGGCCTCCTGAAAGCGAAACGGCGCCAGGATGAGGGCCGCCAGCAGGATCCATAAACGATTACGCATAGCAGACGAGCGGAGTCCCGCTCCCTCCGAAAAGCCTAGTTCTCCGGCCCGGGTACGACCAGCCAGAGTATCAGATACACCAGGGTGCCGGGAAACGCGGCGCTGAGAATGGATACAATGACGTACAGAACCCGGACTCGTCCCGCAGACCAGCCCAGATACTCGGCGATGCCCCCGCACACGCCGGCAATCACCCGATCTCTGGATCGGCGAAAGGACTTTCCCTCACCGGTCATGGATTAGTTCCTCCCTGTTGCACCAGTCGCCATCCAAGCAATCAACGCCTCAATCCACATACAAGGTGGCGGTGTCGCCTCGCCGGTCTGCTGCACAGGTGTTGAGGGTTACCGCATCATGTGTCCCACCCGCGTGATGATCACGAGTATGAGGATTCCCGGGCGACCCTTGCTGCCAAGAAATCACTGAAAAAAGTTGCTCATGCGTCTCTACTTAAGCAACATCATCCTTCTGGTCTCCTTGAAGTTGCCCGCCTCGGCCTTATAGAGGTAAACTCCGCTAGCCACCGATGTTCCTTGGTCATTCTTGCCGTCCCAGACGAAATTGTGCTCCCCCGCCTTCAGGCGACCGGAGTATGACTTAACTAACTGCCCAGCGACGTTAAAGATCCCGATCGAGTAGTCTGATGCTTCAGGCAGCCTCAGAGCGAAACTCGTGAAAGGGTTGAATGGATTCGGATAATTCTGCGAGAGCTCGAATGAACGGGGGACTGAAGAGGTGACCTTCATGATGACGTCGCCATCTAGATACGGGACGAGCTCCCTGACCACTGGTCTTCCGTTGTCGAGCTCGTTGTAGTAGAAAGTCAGTGCATGGCCTGGCTGCTCTGTCGAAAACGGAGAAGCCACAATGTGATACGACTCAGCCTTACTGAAGACGAGATCTGCAATACTCGTGGCATCTGTACTAGCTAGATTCAGGCCCGCGTTTGGGCGGGCGCTGCCCACTTCCGAGATCAGTGTGACAATCACCGTCTTATTCACATTGTCTATGGATACGTGTTTAACGTCCCAAGATGCCACGCGCTCACGGAATTCAACCCGCATCAAGTCTACGGGATCCCCGGGATTCCCAAAGCGCAGCGGAATGTCTAGATCAAGTAAGCGCTCATCATTAATCACATTGACCGAGACTGTGAACTCCCCATTACGGACTCCGGCATCCGATAGTCTGACAACATCAATAGCGCCTACATCGTCACTCATGGCCAAACCCGTTGGCAGTATCACCGTGGTGATCAGGCCGCAAGCAAGCAGAGACGCTCTCATGCGATAACTCCTATCAGAGGCCTTTGTACTACGATTCTGCAATCACTCAGTAGCAGTTCCAAGTTCCTAGCTCTACAAGAGTGCACACATTGCAAGGAGCGGGCCCGCCATACCAAACGTAGTTATTCAGGTAAATCACATCCCCTGTGTTTACAACGGCGCTGCAGTTGACATCACCGGATGCAGCACATGGAAGTGGCGTCGGGCCCTGTGATAGTACATAGTTATTGAGATAAAAAACATCTCCGCTGTTCACAGAGCCATTCGTGTTCACATCTCCGGTGAGGTTTATTGTACAGATGTTGAAAGGAGACATATATGTGAGTTGGTGCCCTACGGACTGGCGGTTGTCCGACCACACCGGAAACGCCTTGTTGTTTTTGACAGTTATTCCAATATAGTCGCCTGCATTGTTGTCTTCGAGGCCGTTTATGCCGAGGCCGCGCCAATAAGTATCGCTTACTCTGAAGTCCTGCCACGTCTGCCCATTGTTAGTCGATGTGGCCACATAAGTATTTGCTCTCGTCTGCTGTGATAATTCGCGCGAATCGTAAAAGATGCACGCAAGCGTTCCAGTTGACGGATCGCACGCAACCCACGGAAACCACTGGTCACTAGTCGCTGTGGCTTGGTCTACCCGCGTCGGCGAGCTCCACGTAGCGGCCCCATCACTTGAGACTATCACGTAGATGTTCGGATCAGTGCCGGTGTTTTCCTGGGGTGCGCCAACATTAGTCCAAACGACAAAAATCTTTCCTGACTGCTGGTTCACCGTCATTGAGGGGAAACTATTGTGTCGCATGGTCTTGCTTCCTTGCAACGGGGTGCCCCTGTGACCTCTTATGCCGTCTATGATCCGCGTTGCGCTGGACCATGTCAGCCCAGAATCTGCGGACTTTGAAAACCCGAGCGCATTCTCGTCAGATGGTGTCTCGGAATTGTACACCGCCCAAACCGCATAGACGTGGTCATTGGAGGCTGTGTGAAGGTTCACTCCACCGTTCTCGTACTCACCACTGATGTTTTGACTAATCACCGTGGGTGGTGATGACCAGGATTGGCCCCCATCAGTGGATCGAGATACCTCAATTTGCATGTCATTCTGATGGCCAGTATCCTTGTACCGCGTCCAGGCGGCATACAACCTACCGTGATTGCTGTCGACCCATAGGTGGTTCTTGCCTAGTTTTCCATATGTGGGCGGTGGCGCGACCTGCACTGCGTTCCAAGACGCACCGTTGTTTGTTGAATAAGATACATACTGCCCGAGACTAGGCGAGATATAACTGATGTACATTGTTCCATTTTGATCTATCGCTACCGAAGGATCGCCTTTGTTGTTCGCTCCACCGACTCCAAAAACGCTGCCGGTCCAAGTTGATCCACCATTTGTTGATACCCAGGCATCCGCTCCATAAATCATCGTTGCAGTCGGCGGAGGATCAGAAGGAATTTCTCCCCCCACAGGCGGTGGGTCAATCCAGTCAGTAGAGTTGTTCGAGATCAGCATTACGAGAGGGTTCGTGGGGCTTATGAAAATTGAATTCTCAGATTGCGTGGTTTCGAACAGCAATGTGACGGGAATGTCCGTCGAATTGATGCCGGCACCAGAGTGAGAGCCAGGTGCCAAGAGTACCACGAAGAAAACTAGTATCGATCTGAAGTGTGGCTTTCGGCAGGCTCCAAGTGTCAGCAGGTCTTTGGGGTATCTACGTCGCCACATTGAAAGACTCCTCCTCGCTAGAATGCATTCCCATCGCACTTGCGAATCAGGGCAGCGCTGATAATTGACCACCAAACCACCCCACTTTGGAGTCTGCGTTTCGCGACTGCCAAGACAGCTCACCCTGTCGCCTGCACCATAGATTGCAGCGGCTTCGTCTTAGTCGCAAGTCCACTGCGACGGTATAAGGGAGCACACATCGCATGGTGGTGCTCCTCCTTTGAAGACGTGGTTGACTAGATGGATGATGTCAGCTGAGCTAACTGCTCCATTGCAATTTACGTCTGCTCTGGCCTCACATACGATGGGCGCCGCCCCACTCTTGAATACGAAGTTTACAATGAAAATGATGTCCGAGGCATCAATGCGGCCATCAAGCTGGCAATCCCCCGTAGCGAGGCCGATCTTGATGTGCCATTGCGTGAAGCGCAGCAGCAGTCCGGTGGGGTCATTCTTGACAAGGGGGGTTGTGTCGGTTACGAGCGCTTTCAACATGTGTTCACCAGGCGCGTACTGGGAGGCATCGAAGGTGAACAGGTCTTGGCCTGTGGCAGATAACTGTTCATTCACAAACCATTGAGACCTCAGAGTGCTCGCATCTAGAGGCACCGTATTCACAACGAAATCTCTGGCGGCATTACTGCATAAAAGCTGTAAGGTATCGGTGGGTAATGCAGAGTCAATTGGGTTCACGAGCTCGTACATGGCGAGGACTGATTGTTGAGTACAGATGTCACAATATGGCACCCCCAATGTGCGCATTTTACATTCCAGCTTTGGGCGGTACCACCCAGTTGCGACTCTTGCCGCTCCTTCGAACAGTCCGACTGCCTGCGCGAAACCGCTCTCCTCTGGAGTGGGTACGGGTGTCGTAGAATCAATCCATGCGTTCCATTTCACGGAGTCCCTCAGAGTGTGATCGGTCGAATTCGGTGCGTCATAGCCCCAGAGTCCCCCGTACTCATATTCATCTGCCAATGACGCGAAGGCATGTCCAAGCTCGTGAATTGCGACCTCAGCGGAAGAAGAATCTGTGCTCATCACGGCAATACCGGTACCTGATCCACCATACCAAGGATAATTCACAATCATGAATGCAATGTCCCAAAAAGGGGCGTTGGCCTCTAGGACCATGAAGATGGGCATTGCATCGAGAGGTACCAAGCCTCGATGTAACCCACCCGCGTCATAGTGGGTGTTGAAGTACGTATCCCTAGTAAACGTTGGCAAACCCGGCGGTTCATCTACTGCCGTTCCAGGATGATCAGTCCCCGACTCGTTGGAAGGCACCTCGATAGCGTACACATTGAAATACGAATGATACTCTTGATACGGTGATGTAGCGAAGAGGCGGTCGACAACGGAATCAACATCCAGCAAATACTTCTGCATTTCAGACAAGGTGTAGCCTTCGCTTAAAAACACGATGTTAATCCTTTTATCGTCAGGTCCATTCACTTCGACCACGCTCACGGGAAAGCTCTGAGCTCTGAGCGGCATGACTGTCAGACATGGCCAGAGATGTGCGAACAGGATGAACTTTGCGAACTTATCGTTCACCTTTTCCTCGCGGTTAGGTCTATTGAAATGGGTTGGATGAGCGGCAATTCAGGAGGTGCACCGGGCGCGTTTGGGTGTGCCACCACGGGCCCGCCTGAGAACTCAATCACATATACTGCCCGTCTATATGGAAAACGAACAGCAATCGCGCCTTCCTCCTTCGTCACAATGGTTGACTGCAGCAGGCCATGTTCGTCAACGTATTCATATCTTTCTCGCCTAGGATCCGGAATCACTCCGCTCCACCAGATCGTGTCCCGGTGAAGTCGGACGCAGTATGAGAGCTGGCCCCGCTGGATAAGCACTTGCTTGTGTCTCTTGAGTGTTCCTCTAACAATTCTGACGGTCTCAATGCGCACTTCTGAGTTTCGTACTCTCAGATTGAGGTAGACGATCCGGTCTTCTGAGAATGACTCGTCAGGCGTTGAGCGAGGAGAATCTTGCTCACTCTCACCCCAAACAGTCCGTGAACCAGCTATAAAGGGTAATAGCGCAATGGTAAGAAGTACCACGAACCGTGTGACCGTCTCAATGATAGACGCCCTGGCGTGTTTTCCGGGCAAATGATCGAAGCCTGCCGGGCTCTCAGTGATTCGACGGCTAATCGTCACGGAAGCCTAGCTTCGCACACGGCTTGCCCAGCCGCACGAGAGCTCCTGAAACTCACCATTAGATGAGAATCGAAACCTGGGATGTCGGAAACGGGTTTCCATGGATCGCTCCTCCAGAGTCTGCTCCTTAATATGTCCCACCCACGCCAGTTTGTCCACACCGGTGACTGCTGACATGTCCTTCGAGTTGATCCTCGAGGCGAGCCGGTATCGGGCGAAGTGAACTCAGCCTAGGCTGCACAAGTTCATGTGGTGCATGAACTAAACCTCGGCAGACAGGCCGGAAACATCGATGATTCGGTTCGTCCAGTCTCGCGCACGGCCTTCGACCTCGATCGACGCATCGGACAAACTTCCCTCAGCGCTGATCAACGTTCGCCAATGGACCAAATCCTCTAGCAGTTCGTCGAGCAGTCCGGCACGCTCAGGATCCACGTCGTCGCGTGTCCATTCGGCGAAGCGCGCCGCTTCGTCGATCAATGCGATCACCGAATCTGTCGGCCTCCGGATTTCGATGAAGTCGGCTAGCCGGTGAAGTGTGGAAGCAAGGTTTCCCAGACGCCGCGCCACGTTATCGCGCACGAAATGTTGCTTCAGCTCTTGGAGGTCCATCATCCACCGCCCAGCGTACTCACGATGATCCGCTCCATGGTGGATCGAATGCTGGCATTCTGAACTTCAGTGCTACGACTGTTCTGAGCAGGTCTGATGTTGATCATGGACGAATAGCGCACCTTGCGCTCCTGTGGCAGCCAATCGCCACCCCACAAATCGCCCTGCCGGCTGCCGTCGTCCAACAGCACCCGCTCGCAGTCGGCATGCATCACACCGCCGCCGGCCAGGATTCCGCGCTCGATGTCGACGGCCACCTTGATATAGTCGCCCAGGGCGGAGAGCATATCCGCCACCTCGTCGGCCTTGGCCGGACCGCTGAGCAGATGAATGGCCAAGCCCTACCGAACTCGGCTACTTCGCGGCGACCGGCTCGGCCTTCTTCGTGTCCTTCACTTCCTTGGCGGCGCTGCTCGAGTTGCCGTTCTTCGCGTCGGGGCCCGCGGCAGGCGCGGCGGTACCAAAGCCCAGCTTGGTGCGAATCTCCTGCTCCATGCGCTCGGAGATGTCGGGATTGTCCAGGAGGAATTGCTTGGCGTTTTCGCGGCCCTGACCCAGGCGCTCTTCACCATACGAAAACCACGTGCCGCTCTTCTCTACCACGCGATGGACCACGCCCATGTCGATGAGCTCGCCCTCTTTGGAGATGCCATGGCCGTATTCGATGTCGAACTCGGCTTCGCGGAACGGCGGCGCCACCTTGTTCTTCACCACGCGCACGCGCGTGCGGTTGCCCACCACGTCTTCACCGTTCTTGATGGAGGCGATGCGGCGGATATCCAATCGTACGGACGCATAGAACTTCAGCGCATTGCCGCCCGTGGTGGTTTCGGGGTTGCCGAACATCACGCCGATCTTCATGCGGATCTGGTTGATGAACAGCACTATGGTGTTGGACTTGGAGATGGTGCCCGTGAGCTTGCGCAGGGCCTGCGACATGAGCCTCGCTTGAAGCCCCATGTGTGAATCGCCCATTTCGCCTTCGATTTCCGCGCGCGGCACCAGGGCCGCCACCGAATCGATCACCACCACATCGAGGGCGCCCGAACGCACCAGCGTTTCCACAATCTCCAGCGCCTGCTCGCCCGTGTCGGGCTGGGAGATGAGCAGGTCGTCCACATTCACGCCCAGCTTGCGCGCGTACACCGCGTCAAGCGCGTGCTCGGCGTCGACGAACGCGGCAATGCCGCCCCGCTTCTGCGCTTCGGCCACAATGGAGAGTGCCAGCGTGGTTTTGCCCGACGATTCGGGTCCGAACACTTCGAGCACCCGACCCCTCGGCACCCCTCCGATGCCGAGTGCGAAATCGAGACCCAGTGACCCGGTGGGCACCGACGGCACATGCTCCGCCGTGATTCGCTCGCCCAGCCGCATGATGGCACCCTTGCCGAACTGTCGTTCGATGTGGGTGAAGGCTGAGTCGAGGGCTTTCCATTTTTCCGCCGTGGCGGATGAATCCTTCTTCATGCTTTCTCTCCGCGGTGCTGCTGGTGGGTAGCACCCTTTAGCTATGATGGTTTATTCGCCCACGCAACGGAAATGACTCCACGTCGCGGTACACCGGTCCCTCGGGGGTGAGTGTGCTCCACACCAGTCGCACGTCGGCCGCGTGTACCGGCTGGGCTGTGAAGTTCATCTGGTCGGCGGCCCGCCACAGCGCCGTGAAATCCTGCGGCTCCTTCACGCGCCCCACCGTGAGGTGCGGCGAGAACGGCCGATCGCCCGGCGGAAGCCCGCTGGCCGTGACCAGGTTTTCCACACGTGCGGCCAGCGCCGCAAGCGGTTCGCGGCCTTCGCCCACGCCGGTCCAGATCACGCGGGGCTCCTTGCGATTGGGAAAGGCGCCCAGGCCCGTGAGGTTAAACGTGAAAGGCGCCACTTCGGTTACCCGGTTCATTTCGGTCATCAGTTCGTCGCACTCCGCGTCTTCCACGTCGCCCAGGAATCGAAGCGTGACGTGAAGATGCTCGGGCCGCACCCACTTCACCCCGGAGGCCGAGCGCGAGAGCGCGTGCACCAGGGATCGGAGTTCGGCCTGTGTTGTGGCCGGAAGCGGCAGGGCCAGAAACAGTCGCCTGGTGCTCACCCGCACTCCCCCCGGCGCACATTGCTCCCTGCCCCGTGGCGGTGCAATCTCATTTGGCCGGAATTTCTTGCAGGTGGCGCCTCAGCATGTCGAAGGCGGCATAGGCCGATCGTTCCCGGTTTTGCTCCCGGTCGGACGTGAGCTGGAGCCTGCGGTGGGTGGCTCCTCCGGCCCAGGCCAGCCCCATATAGATGAGGCCCACCGGTTTTGCGGGCGTACCGCCCCCCGGCCCGGCGATTCCGGTGATGGACAGGGCGTAGTCCGCTCCAAATCGGGCCAGGGCTCCTGTGGCCATGGCCTCTGCCGTTTCCGGAGAGACGGCGCCGTGGTCGTCCAGGGTCTGCTGGGGAACCTCGAGCAAGTTCGCCTTGCTGGAGTTCGCATAGGCAATCACTCCCCCGAGGTAGAAATCGCTGGAGCCTGCCCTGTCGGTGAGGAGCTTTCCCAGAAGTCCGCCGGTACACGATTCGGCAGTGGCGAGGTGGGCGCCGCGTTCTCGCAATAGCCTGCCGACTGCGGTCATCAGGTCGTCGCTGGAAGCCGGGTCGATGAGTGCCGGGCCGATTCGCTCGGCGATGGCGCTGGCGAGACGGTCGGCTTCGGCCGGTGTGCCCTGGGTTGTGAGCCGCAATTCCACGCCGTGATACCCGGGCAGAAATGCCAGACGCACCGGACTGCCGGCCGGGGGAATCAGGTCGTTGATAGTTTCCGACAGGGCCGACTCGGTGACTCCGGCCGTGAGCAGCGACCGCACGTGAACCGGCTTGAGGCCAGGGAGGGATTTGACGATGGGCAGCACCGATTCGTCCAGGAGTCCCCGCATTTCCCGCGGCACTCCGGGGAGCACGAAGAGGTGACAGTGCTCCAATTTGAGGTGCAGCCCCGGCGCCGTGCCCCAGTGATTGGGTAGAACCGTGGCACCTCGGGGAATGCGCGCCATGCGCCTCACGCCCGCTGGAACCAGGCGGTCGAGTTTGCGATAGCGCACTTCAATGGCCGCGAGCACGTCGGCGCTTTCCGTAAGCGGCAGGGACACGGCCAGGGCCAGGCCATCCAGCGTGACGTCGTCGTGCGTGGGACCCAGGCCCCCCGTGACAACCAACACATTGTGATCGGCGGATTCCCGCCGCACAGCGCCTGCGATTTCGTCCACCCGATCACCCACCACCACGGTCCGCGCCACGGGAGCACCGGTTTCGGCCAGCCGGTTGCCGATGTACGACGCGTTGGTGTTGACGGTGCGCCCGGAGAGCAACTCGTCGCCGACGGTGATGAGACAGGTACGCACGGCTAAAGCAGGGACGGCAGGAACCGGTGAAGCAGATGGTACACCACCAGCGCGTAGAAACCGGCGAACACATCGTCCAGCACGATTCCGTATCCGCCGGGAAGTTTCTCGAGCTGCCGGGATGGAGGCGGCTTGACTACGTCGAAAATGCGGAACAGCACGAAGGCCACACAATAGCTGGAAAGACGAGGCGGCACGCCGATGAGCGAGATGGCCATACCCGCCCACTCATCGATGACGATCTGCTTGGGATCGTGCCGGCCGATCTCCTCCTCCGCCTTGGAGGCGGCCCACAGTCCGACCGCGGTGACCACGAGACTGACAATAGCCATCCACACCACAGCGGGCTGGGTAAAGCGAGTCCACAGAAAGAGCAGCAGCCAGAACGGAATGGTTCCCGTGGTGCCTGCAATCCAGGGGATGTGCCCCGCACCAAACCCCACCGCCACCCAGTAGCCGGCACTTTTCTTACTCAACGCATCAGGCCTTTCCAGAGTGAAGCATTCCGCAGAAGATAGTCCAGTCCCGTATACACTGTGATCACCATGGTAGCGAACATCAGGTAATCAAACATCACGGGAAAGCGCGGCGAATCGAGCCAGGGCAGATCCCAGCCCAGGGGCACCGCAAACGTGCGCAGGTTTACGTAGCCGAGAATGAGCACGATCACCGTCATCTGCATGAACGTTTTCACCTGTGCGGCGAACGAGGGGCGAATCATCACGCCGCGATAAGCGGCTACGCTGCGCAGCCCGGTGATGAAGAGTTCACGTAGGACGATGGGCAGAACCATCCACACGCGGGCATAGCCGAGTGCCACGAAGGCAATGAACGCCGACGAGGTGAGAATCTTGTCGGCGAGCGGATCCATGAACTTTCCGAATCCTGTGCTCACGCCATAGCGGCGCGCCAGGTAACCGTCGTACAGGTCGGTGAGGGCCGCGATGATGAACGTGGCGAGGGCGAAGACGCGTGCCCAGACATCCTCGATGAGCAAAAGCACCAGAAAAATGGGAGCGAGGATGATTCTGGAAACCGTGAGCTTGTTGGGCAGATTCATGCCGGTGAGCGAGTGTAAGGAATTAACGAAAAGGGGTCAGACTCGAATTTTCGGCGCCTGGCCGATTTCCCGAGTCTGACCCCTTTTACTCACCGGCGAGGCCATCCCCTCACAAGACAACCCCGCCTGTCCCCACACAACCCTTCACCCCAAACTACCAAAATGTGGTGCGCGCTACTTGGATGGACTACAAACGATATGCCGAAATTCCCGGCCGATTCTATGATGTTATCCTTTTGAAATCAAGTGAGTTATGGGCGGCGCGCACCAGCCGTCGTGGCGGCGGGCGCAGCCTGTGCGACCCTGCGGGGCCCTCCAATTACCTACCGATTGGTAAGTACTTGACTGACATGAGTTATGGCCTGGCCGCAGTTCCTGCGCCAGGGAAGGGTCAAAGTGCCGGCCTTCCGCGGAAACTGCGCCGCTGACCCTCAAAAAAGAAGCCCCGCTCGCGAGTAGAGCGGGGCTTTTGAACCCGGAATCGTTGCGGGGAACACCCTGCCCATCCCGGGGGCCTGGTGGTGCACGATCCCGGACGAACCGGGCCGGCGGTCGGTCGCGCACCAGGCCCGGATTAGAAGTCGTGTCTCATAATATACGCGTCCTGGGACGAGTTGCCACGGCTTTATGGCTGACCCCTTTGTCCGATTATTGCGGTTTAGCGTCAATCTTGACCCGTCCTCGACCGCCGGCTATACTCGCGACCCAGGTTCGAATTTCCGGAAATCTCATGCTGTACATACATACGGGCCCGCAACATCGGCCGAATCGCGTCGGCACTCCGGGTCTGCCATTTGAATCAAGAGTCAACAACGGCCACGTGCGCGCCGGCCGTTCGCCGAAACGGAGGTGAACCTACTCACTACGGTAGTTTGAAACAGCTCTTTCTGATGTGAACTCTCTTTCCGGAGAATCCATGAAGAACCTCGCAAGGCTGTTGTGTGTTGCCCTGCTCTCCTCACAGGCATGGGCACTGGAGTTCAAGCAGGTGGATCGTCCTCTGAACTCCACCTCTTTCATTGGCTACGTCCCCAACCAATTGATTGTCGTGATGCGGCCGGAAGCGGCCCGTCTGAGAGTTACGTACAGCGCCAATGCGGTGGCGCTGGTGGGTGAAGCGTCGCTGGATGCGCTGGCCCAGAAGCACGCCGTGTCGGGCCTCCGCATGCAGTTCCCCGGATCCGACAAGCAGCTTCGCCCCGGGGCCGACGTGCTGGCGCGCTATTACGAAGTGCGCTTCGAGAAGGGCACGCTGGATGAAGTGATGGCGGCTTACGCCTCCAATCCTCTCGTGGAATCGGTGGAGCCCATCGGCATTCACACGCTCGACGCCGTGCCGAACGACAACTACTTCAGTCCCTATCAGTGGTATCACACTCAGGCCTCGGATGACGACATCGACTCTCCCGAAGCCTGGGACATCGAAGCCGGCGACGCCGGCACGGTGGTGGCCATCCTCGATTCGGGCACGCGCTACTATCATCCCGATCTCGGTGGCGTAAACGCCTCACCCGCCAATCCCACGGCCTCCCGCGGCAACATGTGGCTCAACAACCTCGAGCTCTCCGGCTCGGCAGGCGTGGACGATGACGGCAACGGCTTCACCGACGACTGGATCGGCTGGGACTTCGTGTCGTCGGCCTCCAATTGCTGGACGGGTGAAGATTGCACCGTGGCCGACAACGACCCGCGCGACTTCAACGGGCACGGCACGCACACGTCGGGTATCGTGGGCATGCTCACCAACAACGGCTACGGCATGGCCGGCACCGCCGGCGGCTGGGGCAACGGCACGCAGCAGGAGTACGGCAACGGCTGCAAGGTGATGGGCCTGCGCATTGGACATTCCTACAACAACTTCGGCCAGGAAGTGGGCGTGGTGTACATGAACTTCGCCGCGTCCGCGTTTTACTACGCCGCCGCCAAGGGCGTGAAGATCGCTTCGTGCTCGTGGGGCTCGTCGAACTCGGGCGGCATCGGCGCGGCCATCGATTTCTTCCTCGCCAATGGCGGGATGATCTTCAAGTCGGCCGGCAACTCCAACAATGAAGCCACCGACTACATGACAGCACGCACCGACATCATCTCGGTGGCGGCCACCGACGAAACCGACAACGGCGCCAGCTTCACAAGCTATGGCACGTGGGTGGACATTTCGGCTCCGGGAAACAATATCTACGCCACCTACCATGATCATCTCGATCCCAACACCAACTACTGGGCGTCGCTTTCGGGTACGTCCATGGCGTCGCCCATGGCGGCGGGTGTGGCCGGATTGATCTGGTCGCAGAACCCCGGCTGGACCGCGACGCAGGTACAAACTCAGCTGTACAACACGTCCGACAACATCACGGCCGAACTGGCCGCCAAGTACGTCGGCAAGATGGGCGTGGGTCGCGTGAACTCGTATGCGGCCGTCAACACGGGTCCGCCGCCGGCGCCAGTGGCCAATTTCTCGGGTTCACCCACATCCGGCACAGCGCCGTTGAACGTGAACTTCACCGACCTGTCCACGGGCTCCATAACATCGTGGAGCTGGGATTTCGGCGACCTCGGAACATCGACGGCCCAGAATCCGTCGCACTCGTACGCGGCGGCCGGCACCTACACGGTGTCACTCACGGTGACGGGCCCTGGTGGCTCCGACGGCGAAACCAAGACCAACTACATCACCGTGAACCCGTGTGTGGCGCCGGTGGCCAACTTTTCTGGCACGCCCACGTCGGGGAACGCGCCTCTGAACGTGAACTTCACGGATCTGTCAACGGGCTCGCCCACCTCCTGGAGCTGGGACTTCGGTGACGCAGGCACGTCCACGGCTCAGAATCCGTCGCACTCCTACGCGGCGGCGGGGACGTACACGGTGTCCCTGACGGCCACCAATGGCTGCGGATCGGACGGCGAGACGAAGACGGCGTATATCACGGTGTCGGCTCCGGCCTGGACCACGATCACGTCGGATAACTTCGAGACCAACTTCGGAAGCTATACGGACGGCGGTACGGATTGTCTCCGCTACACGGGCACGACGCACTCTCACCAGGGCGCGGCGTCCATCGATATCCAGGACAACACCACCACGTCGCTGTTCTCCACCACCACCGGCCGCAATGTCAGCGGCTACACCGTGATGGAGGTGGACTTCTGGTTCAAGATGGTGAGCCTGGAGGCGGGGGAGGATTTCTGGCTGCAGTATTCCTCCAACGGTGGGACGTCGTGGCAAACCGTGGCGACGTACGTTCGCACGACCGGGCAGTACAACAACAACACGTTCTACCACTCCGTGATCTCGATGTCCAGCGGGACGTACAATTTCTCCACCAATGCCAAGCTGCGCTTCCGCTGCGATGCCTCAGGCAACGACGACGACGTCTACATCGACGAGGTCGTGTGGCGTGGCGGCACAGGTACGCTGGCAGTGGGCGAGCCCACTGGACCCTTGTCTTCCGACATAGAGGACGATGCGGTTCTGCCGGGCGACTTTGCGCTGGAGCAGAACTATCCCAATCCGTTCAACCCCACCACGTCACTGGCGTTCGAGCTGCCTGAGGAGAGCATGGTGCAGCTGGTGGTGTTCAACGTGCTGGGCCAGCAGGTGGCGATCTTGGCGAACGGCCGCTATCCCGCAGGACGCCACGAAGTGCAGTGGAACGCACGCGGAGTGGCCTCAGGCGTGTACTTCTATCGCCTGCAGGCGGGCGCGGAGGCACGCACCCGGAGCATGATGTTGTTAAAGTAGGAGCCCAAAGCTCCCTCTCCCGTTGTAATCAAACCCGGCCGGACCCTGTGTTCGGCCGGGTTATTTTCTGCCACGCCCGCGTGAGACAAAGGGCCAGCTCGATATGACTCGGGAAAAGTGTGCTGACCTCTTTTTCCCTTCTCCTGTGCAATCGAGCTTCACCCGACGGCGCGTGGGGGCTACTTTACACCCCATTCTCCCCGCAGTGCATTGAAAGGCCGTGCATGAATTGGGTTTGGTCACGGGGGGTGCAACAGCCGCGACACGGCACCCACGAGTCTTCCAACCAAGCGGCAGGGCACCCGCATCCTCTCCGCACCAGGGAGTTGGCAGGTCTCGCCTTGCTGCTTTTGGCCGCCTTCGCCACACGGCTGCCCTGGCTTTCCGCCGGCTACGGCATAGACCCCGATTGCAGCCGCGTGATCACTGCGGCGCAGCACATCGCCCGAACCGGCGAGTACACATCATCGAGAGGACCAGCCTATCCCGTTCATGAGTACATGTTGTCCGCAGTGGTGGGCGGCGGACCCGTGTTCACAAACGGATTGTCTGCATTGTTCGGATGCGCGGCCGTGCTGTTTTTTGCCCTGATCCTGCGGCGAGTCGGGGTAACGGCTTATCTGCTCTGGGCCCTCGCGTTCGCGTTCGTGCCCGTGATCTTCGTGAACAGCGTTTGCACGATCGATTACGTTCCAGCGCTGGCATTCTCCCTGGCCAGCACCTATTGCCTGCTCTCGAAATGGCCCGTGGCTTCCGGTGTGTTGCTGGGCCTGGCCATCGGCACGCGCGTCACATCTGGTGCAATGCTCTTGCCGTTGGCGATCTGGGGTTATCTGGAAAACTCGAAGGACCGACGTGTCAGGGACGCACTGTTGCTGGTAATGGCAACCCTCGTTGCCGGGTCGGCTGCCTATCTCCCCGCTTTTCTCAAGTATGGCACCGCATTCTTCGCATTCGCCGACTGGACGGTTTATCCTGCGCTCCAGTCCGTGCTGTTGATGGGGACAAAGGGAGTCTGGGGGTACTCGCCCGGAACCGTCATCGGGTCACTTCTCCTCTTGCTCCTCGTGGGCGGCTTTCTCGCATTCAAGTCATCCACGTGGCGCGCGGGCAAACACGCCCTGATCGCGTCGGGGCTGGTGGTGGTGTTGTACACCATCGCCTTTCTGCGGGCACCGTTTGAAGCGGGCTACCTGGTTCCCATCGTGCCCTTTGTGCTTCTGGGGATCGTGCTTCTCTATCCTCCGAAGGCTCAGTCGCTGGTGGCAATCGCGCTCCTGCCGGCGTTTCTTCTGGCCCCCGGAGAGAATGAAGTGTCAAGACCAGGTGCCATTGTCAACGATCACAGAATCCGGATGCAGAAACACGAGCTGACCCTGCGCATCATCGACAGGGCAAACCAGCTTCCACCGGGTTCGGTCGTCGTGGTGGCCTGGGAGCTGCCCCAGCTGCTGATTTATCTCGAGGCCCGGCAGCAGGTGGAGCATCCCTTCGTGTACTTCATCGAACGAGAGGAACAAATGATCGAGCATCAACGGCTGGGGCATGAGGTGTACTATCTTGAAGGGCTCGACTATCACAATCTCCAGGCTCATGCGGTGGACATTGTGAAATTCGGCGCCAGACCGCTGTTCGAGACCGACTCGACCCATGTGGCGGGGAATGCATCGTGAACGCTCCCGGTATCCTCGCTCGTGCCCGTGTGTGGCTCTGGCTCCTAATCCCTGCCGCAGTCTTTGCCGCCTACCGGATCTACCAGCTCCGCTGGGTATGCGACGACGCTTTCATCTCCTTCCGATACGCGAAGAATCTCGCGTCCGGGTTGGGCCTGGTGTTCAATGCGGGCGAACGGGTGGAAGGGTATTCAAACTTCCTTTGGACGCTGCTCTCGTCCGCCGGTCTCTGGTGCGGAGTGGATCCCGTCTCGCTCACCTGGGTAGCGGGCGGCGTGTGCTACTTTGGCACCGCGGGCTTGCTTTTCTATCTCTCCTGGCACTTGTCGGGCGGCGAGTGGTTGCGGCTCGGAGCGCCCGTGGCTCTCCTGTGCTGGCTGTTGTTCCGGGACGCCCATGTCTGGGCCACCAGCGGGCTTGAGACCTCGAGCGTGACGTTTCTTGTGACGGCACTGTATTGCACCCTCCTGCGCGCGTCAAAACGTCGTCATTATCTGATCGCAGGCGGCCTGCTTGCACTGGCGCTTTTGAGCCGGCCCGATAGTCTGGTGTACGTCGCCGGCTCGGGCCTGTTCATTCTGATTTCTGATCGTCGCCCCGTTCGCGCGCTCGCAGTGACCCTGCTGCCGGTTCTCCTGATCTATGTTCCCTACTGGGTCTGGCGCTACGGCTACTATGGATTTCCCTTTCCCAACACGTACTATGCGAAGTCGGCGGGGTTTCCGTACTGGTCGCAGGGGATTCTGTACCTGAGGTTGTTCTTCGAATCCTACTATGTGCTGATCCTGCTGTGGCCCGCATTGGGGTATCTGGCCTGGCGACTGAGCCCCTGGACGCGAGTGCGGCTGGAGGATCCATCCCGGCGGGCATCCATTCTGGCACTGGTGTTCATTACATCGTACTTCCTCTATGTCGCTCGAGTCGGCGGCGATTACATGTTCGCCCGATTCCTGATGCCGGTCGCTCCCATCATGCTCTTTGCGATAGAGCTAAGCTGGCGAGCCCTCTCCACCGTCAGGCGGCATGACTGGTTGTTTGCCATCGCGCTGGCGGCGCTTTTGGTACTGCGCTGGGATCCATTCCCGGACTCCCGCTATCGGTACATGGTGGTCGACGAGTCGCGAGTGTATCCAAGAGTCTGGCATGACGTATCCCGTATCGCCGGAGCACATCTGAATCGTTGCCTGGAAGGTTTGCCCATTCGCGTCGTCGCGGGAGGAGAACGCATGGCCTGGGCGTACTATTCCGACCTCCCCGTAATCCTCGAAGGTACGGGCGGACTGACGGACACGGCGTTGGCGCATCAGACGCTGACAACCCGCAGCCGCCCCGGACACGAAAAATGGGCGACTCCAGAATTCCTCGAAACGAGGCGATACCACCTCCTGCTGTCAGCACCGTATTACAACGAACGGCCCATCGACTCGCTGCGCAGAATCCTGGTGGCCGGCCTGAAACTGACACTGGTTACGTATGACAACGAACTCATGGAGCAGATGCGGAGCCGGCCCGACGTCGAGTTCATACATCTGCCGTCGTACCTGGATTCCCTTCTCGCTGGCTCAGCGGATACCAGCCAGGCAGCACGGCAGGAGCGAATGACGTTTCTCACGAGATTCTACTTCGACCACAATGCGGATACAGTCCGCCGGCTTGCGATGGAGGCCAGGCTCCGCGACGTCGTCCAGCAGACGGCTTCAGCTTACGCCGCGCCGTCAGCACGACGCTGACAAAACGCTTACCGACTGACGACCAGGCGACGCCACGCGTCCTTCGAGGGATGAAAGCCGGCTCTGCTCAGCTGCCGCACGGCGATCACGTAGAGCAGAACGCACGGCGCGACTTTGGGCAAGACCAGCAGGTAACGCATGTGCAGTGGCCACGAGGCCGATGGATCCCAGATGGAAGGGTCCTTCTCCGCATCGAACTGGGCAAAGGGGGAAGGCAGGGCCAGAAGCACCAGAGAGACCAGAAGCGGGGCTATTGTGAGACCCCTGTGACTCCGGTCCTCGATCTGCATGGCGGCCAGAACGCACACTGCGCTCAAGTGATGCTCCCACACGTCGGGGAAGGTGAGAAAGTGCCCGAGTAGAAGCGCGACGACTCCCGCCACTACGGAGTCGCATCTGGAATAAATCACGAGTAGTGCCGTTCCGGCCAGTAGTGTCATTCGCAGGCCCGTCACCCAGATCGTCCAGGGCAGCCCCAGAGGCTGAACATGCAGGTCATCCGACAGCATGCTGAGGAATTTCAGCGTCCCGAAATTGCCGGCGTCGAAACTCGACGTGGCCGTGAAGTTAGACGTGTAGAACACGGTCCATTGCTCCGGGAACGCCATGAAATACGGGAGTGACATTGCGAGTACGCCCGCGAAAGCCCAGACGGCGTGCCGCCAGGTGCGTGGCTGAGCTGCAAGAGCGGGAACGGCAGCAAGCGTGAACGGTTTGAGCAACACGGAGACACCGTAGGCAGGGTTGCGAGCCGGATACAGCAGCGCCAGGCTGAGCAGGGCGACGGCGGCGAACGTGAATTGCCCCATATAGAGTTCGAGGAAATAGGGGCTGCTCACCAGAAGCGCACCCACCGTCACAAGTCGTGTCCGCAGGGGAGGGATCCGTCTCCACAGCGACACGACCAGGGCCGCCAGCAGGATCTCAAGCCCGAGAATCCATGTGACCCAGGCCACTTTCGGCGGCAGCAGCGTGAAGGGCTGGAAGACAACCGCTACTGCAGGCAGATAGCGGAACGGATACTTGTACGGGGTGATGCCGTCAGGGCTCCCCGAGTAAGGATCAATGCCGCGTCGGAGGTTGATCGCCGCATTGTAAACTGAATAGAAGTCCCCCGCCGGTCCGGTGCGGTGGACCGTGTCGTTATGCAGCGGCCAGATGACGGGCCGCGGCTGAAGAACGATGGAGAGTACTACCGCGAGATGCACTACCAGAAGGAACCCCAGGCAGATGTGGCGTCCTGGTGCATCGCGAAACGACCGCAGTAGAACCTTCGCGCCCTGGAAACGAGACGTCCGTGGAGACCTCTCCTCGCCCTGTTGCAGCATCCCGTGGTTTAATAGATGCTTGAACAGCCGGAGATCAACTCAAAACTTCGAATTCGCGTGCCATGAACCCAGGACGGCAAGCGCACGTGCGCCTGGGGACTGACCCCGATTATGGGCAGTCCCACACTCCCGCGTTCACAAGTCCACCCACGTTGCAGGGCTTCTGACCGGCCTTGAAGATATAGTTCACGTCTCTGATGATGTCGGAGGTGTTGATGACCCCCGAACAATCTACGTCGCCCTGGGCCTCGCATGATGCGGGCGGTGGCCCTTCCTTGAACAGAAAGTTCACGAGGTAAATGAGGTCGGAGGAGCTTGTGACCCCATCGCCATTCACGTTTCCGGTGGGCATGCCCGGTATGACTGTGATGGTCTTGGCCGACCATTGATAACTCAGTTCGACTCCTCCATGAGTGTGTACCGCCAGCTCGTTGTAGGGCGGCAGGGTGGTACTATCGATCGTGATAGTTCCTGTGTCCAGGGGCGTGAACGTGATCCGCCACAGCTCTCCGGAGCCCGTCCAGGGGTGAATATCCGGGCCCAGATTCAAGAGTCCCAGGAGCGTAGCAGACGGGTTGGTAGCCGTCGCGGCGTGGCTTCTGTTCCAAGCCACGACGGAGACGGTTGAATACACCTTGGGCGATGCGGTCATATACGCGATGCCTGTGCCCACGCCGATAGGTCCTATGATGTTACCGTTGCTGAACGTGTACTCCATGGGAAAGGTGAATCCGCGGATTGGAATATTGCTAGGTGCCTCCACTTTGAATATGAGGCTTCCAGGTACGCCTGAGATAAGCGTGTCGTTTGCAGTGCTGGTTCCCACGGACAGAGTGATGCCGGCGACCCCCTCCAGGAGACAGGAGGCGTCGCAGCCATCCCCGGAAACAAGGTTCCCGTCGTCGCACTCTTCGCCGGGTTCCAGAAGACCGTTGCCGCACACGGGGGGCTCGAGAGTGCACGCTGGATCACAGCCGTCACCCGCCACCAGGTTGCCATCATCGCATTCTTCCCCAGGGTTGAATATTGCATTGCCACAGATGGCCAGCTCATATTGGCAGTTCGCGTCACAACCGTCACCGTCAAACGAATTGCCGTCGTCGCAGTCTTCACCGGGATCCACTGTAAAGTTTGGGCACGTGGGATCATCGGCAACAGCGCTCGCTCCTCTGCCCAAGGGCTCGCGCGGATCATCCAGGGTGGCGCCTGGAGTCGCCGCTGGTGTGACAGGTACCGGCGCTGAAGATGCAGCGATCTCCACTGGCTCTGGACTGAGAAAGGTCAGGGTCAATAGCAGGATGGCCAGAAATCTGAAGACTCTCATTTTACTCCTCCTTGAGTCGGGTCATCTCACAGAACTCCAACTCATTTGCTCCGGCGCCGAGTGCCCAGCTTGGCACTCGCGCTCCCAGACGCGTCGTGCGGTACTCCAATATAGCACTGGGGAAGGAAATATTCCAACCACAGTGGGCTGCGGGCGAGCCTTCCCAGCATCATCGCGGCAGGGTGGGCGGTTTAACCGTTGGATAAACTGACACTGTGTGTGCAGCGACTGTTGCAGAACGCCACTGCTCGGTCGGATGTCTAGTTCGGCCGGGCTTTCCTTTCGATGCGCGTGAGAAGGAGTGTGCAAAACGACGACTGGGGTCTGACCCCAGCTATTCGTCGTCCACGAAGGCGCAGCCCGCTTTCTCCGCACAGCTTAGGTCCGGCGGTGGCGAAAGAGTTGCGATCTGGCGGCGATCGCCGGCACGCTGGTGCAGGGCCATTGACGCCTGGGCAAGGTAGTCGATGCCGGAGGCAGCGAGGGATTTGGCCAGAGGCTCGGCGATCTGGTTAAGGTGATCGAAAATGAACTGCCGGGCCGCATCGGCGGTGACTTGCGCCTGCTGCACATCACCACGTTCCAGCGCGTACGCTTCCTTCAGTCGAAGGTAACTGACAAATCCTGCCTCCACAGCAACGTGATCAGGTGCTTCGGTCAGGGCTGGATCGTACGCGAACGCCTTGTAGTAGCCGGTGACTTCTCCGAGCAACTGGCCGGCAAGAATCTGACCCTGGTAACTCACCTCCCGCGGGGCCGCAGGACCGCCCGGTCCCAACGTGCTGTGGTAAAGCGACTCCGAGGCCTGCGTGCCCGCCTTCAGCGCAGCCGCCTTCAACGTTGGATCGTCCACCTCGGCGGCGAGGCTCGCCACGTGTCTGTGCCAGCCCATGGCCGGCGGTTCAAACAATAGCGCGATCAACCGCCATTCGATGGATTCGCGCAACAGCTTCAACACCTGGGGGTTCATGACGCCTCCTTCATAGCCAACGGCACCCAGCCGGTGCGCATCTTGCGCGGGCCCACTTCCTCCTGAGCGCCCTGCCATACTGCGAATGCGACCTGGTCGCGGGTACTTTCGGAGAATCCCTGCGGCAGCCTGCGAGTGATGACCACGACCCAGCCCAGTTCGGTGCGTTCACCGCGGCCCCGCGAAGTCGTCTGGTCGGCGGGCGTGATCGTGCCCGGTCCTTCCGCAATCAGGTCCTGCACCGATGAACTGTGCGGGCCGCTCACGGAGTTGCCCAGCGCGCGCGCGGGTGAGTACCGAGCCGCCATGGCCGCCTGCTCTGGCGAATCCTTCGGCAACGACGCCGCCTGAAACGGATAGTGATCCACTGCCGCGTTGGGATACACGTCCTGGATGTCGTCGCCGCGACCATTCGCGGACGCCTGCCAGCCGGCGTTCCAATAGGCAATCTCCACACCCATGCCGGTCTCTCCCATCTGCGGAGCCGGCACGTCCGGTCCCACCTGAGCCGGTAGTTGAATGGCGCACGCGTCTACGAACTCCGCCGGCCTGGCGAGATCGTTCTGCGTGGAGTCGACCCACTCGAGGCGAAAGGCCACCTCGCCACCCGCCGCAATGGCGCGGACTCGCACCTCGGGTGTCGAGGGGACGAGTAAACGCGGTTCCACCAGGTCCTGTGGAATGAGTTTGGCCAGATACTCGGGCGCCTTGTCCCAGGCGGCATCTGTCGGACTTTCCGGTACGGTGGCAGCCGGCACCACCATCACTTCAAAGGTGGAAACCGGCACCTTGGATTTCTGGCAGCCGCCAAGTGCCGCGGCCACCAGGATCGTAAGCAGGAGATTGGGTCTCATGGTTTCGCCCCTACGGACAGTTGGTCCGCGCGATCTGGTACTTCTGATCAAACGCCTGGCGGATGAACACCGGTTCACGCATGGGTACGCGCACGATCTCGTCGCCGTTCTCCTCCAGTCCCAGGATGGAGTCGCCGCTGCGTTTCCAGCGCGGAACGACCTTCTCTGTGCAACCGAACAGGCCCATGAGTCCGCCCAGATCCGGATCGTCCACGGCACTGCGATAGGTCTCCACCGCTTTTTCCGCGCCCGGCCCGAACATCTGGTGCAGAAACGACGCGGGCGCATGCACGGGCGGGATGTAGTACACGTTCGGCTCCAGTCCAAACTGCGGGAACAAGGGCAGCGCGACCTTCTTCACGTGTACGAGGTAGTCGATGGGGTTGTCGGCTCGCGCATCCTCCGGTTTGGATACCCAGCCGGCCATGCGGATTTTGCCGATGCAATTCACGAAGCACTGAGGCTGAAGCCCCTGCTCGATCTTGGGAAAACAGGCGATGCACTTTTCGCTGGTTCCGGTCATCGGGTTGAAGAACACCTTCTTGTACGGACAGGCCTGCACGCACTCCTGGTAGCCGCGGCAGCGCCCCTGGTCCACCAGCACAATGCCGTCTTCCGGGCGCTTGTAAATAGACCCGCGCGGACAGGCCGCCAGGCAGGCGGGATAGGTGCAGTGGTTGCAGATTCTGGCCAGGTAGAAAAACCAGGTGAGGTGCGGAACCGCCAGACCGGCACCGTTCTCGATGCGGCCCGCGCAGTCGTCCTCGCCCACATTGGGGTACGAGTAGTCTCGTTCCTCGGGCCGCCACCCCATCACGCGCTGTCCGGCGGGCGCCGATTCGAACAGCGTCTCGCCGGGATAAGCGCCGCCCTTCCAGTCTTGTGCACCCAGCATCTGGAGGAGCTTGAGGTCCCACGCCAACGGATAGAACCCGTAGGGTTTGGTTTCCACGTTGTTCCAGAGCATGTACTCCTGGCCCTTGCCGGACGTCCACGTGGTCTTGCAGGCCAGGGTGCAGGTCTGGCAGGCGATGCACTTGTTGATGTCGAACACCGCCGCGAACTGCTTCTTCGGCCGATCTTCGGGATACCAGTACGACATCTCCCTGCCCAGTTGCCAGTTGTATACGCGGGCCATGCTTAAGACTCCTTCTTGCTGCCGGTCATGTAGGTGCCTGCCAGATACATCTTCATTTCGCTGGTCTCATAGTCGGGCCGGATGCCGAGCTCCGCGGGACGCCATAGTCCCTTCGCATCGAGGCCGCCGGGTTCCGCCCGCGTAATCTTCACGATCGCTTCGCGCGGAGCGCCGGTGGGACAGTGCACATCCGGCAGGAAGCCTTTGCCGATGCCCTGTCCGAACATGCTCTTGCGCACGAGCGAATCCGTCATCCACGTGGGCTTGAGCCATCCGCGTGTGGCCGACTGGTGTGAACCGCTGCGGAACATAGCCTGATACCCCGTGCGCGGGTTCTTGGCCAGCCCATCGGCGCGGGTCTTCTGCCCTTCCTGCGAACCGGGCGTGGCGCCGTACATGTTGAACCACATGCGCGTCACCCCGCGCGGCGTGCCGGGGTAATAGCGCGCACGGCAGAGCAGCCGCGCGAATTCGTAATCGCGCTTGTTCTTCTGCCAGCCACGGAATGGGCGGTCTTCGGGGTCGCCGTCGATCCAGATGTAGTCGCCGTCTTCCACCCCCAGCTCCCGGGCATCCGCGGGATTGATGTCCACGTAGCCCTCGGATACGAACGGGCTGCGCTTGTCATGCCGGTACACGTCGCCGAACGGCCCGAACAGCATGGCGATCATGTCGGTGTCGATGGGCGTGGTGTGTGCTCCATGCCGGTACTTGGGCGTGTGGAACACGAACTTGTAGCCGTCCTTCATCAAGGGGTGAGGCGAGACCTTCGTCTCCGCCCAGGTCTTCACTACGTTCCGCCCACAGCGTGTTTCGCACGACAGGTCGTCGCGTTTCACGCCGTAATCCTCGGGCCCGGCGGGCCGCAGCGCCTCGTGCCTGGGCGCCACGATCACGTTCGGCTCGTAGAACGTGGAGTCCACCGGCTCCCGGTGTACCGGCAGATTCTCCCCCGCTTCGATGAATTCATCCTCGTCGCGGTAGAATTCCAGGCGGCCGCTCTTGGTGTACCAGGGTCGGGAGTCGGTGACCTGCTCGTAGCCCACAGCCTTCGGCGTGGTGCGCCCCATCATCAATGCGGGAATGCCATCCTTCGCCTTCGCTTCCAGATCCGCAATCTGGTACCCCTTGGTGCAGGTGGAAGCGTTGAGGATGCGCTGGAGGTAGGCGCTCGTCTTGTCTTCACGCACGAATTTCCAGTAGTCGATAAAACGGCTGTCGCCCGTGACTTCGGCCAGCTTGCTGCCCGCCAGGGCCAGCACTTCGATATCGCCCATGGTGTTGAAAATTCGCGGCAGCGGAGTGCGCGGAAACACCTGCAGGAATGGGTTGGTCACGGACGCCGTCATGTCGGGGTGCTTCAGCTCCGCCCACGAATCCACGCCGAACACGAGATCGGCCCATTCGCAGGAGGTGCTCCACCACCATTCGTTGACGGCGATCATTTCGATACGTGGCAGAACGTTCACCACGGTGTTGTAGTGCCACTTCACGTTGCCGAGGATGGAGTTGGCATTGCCGAACCACAGCGACTTGGTGGGACACGGCATGTGGGTCTTGCCCGTGAGCAGCTTGTTGCCCACCCGCAGCGGATGGTCCTCGTGATTGTAATAGTGAGCCGACTCCGGCCTCCAGTATTGCTTCGGCCTCGCCGGTTTCTCGGGATCGAGCTCGATGTCGAACGGATTCTCGTTGATGTACTGCGGCGAGCCGTTGAACAGGGCCACCCGGTAGTTGCCCGCGTACGAGCCCACATTGCCACCGATTTTACCCACGTTGCCGGTGAGTGCTGCCAGCAGGAAAATGTCGCGGTCCTTGTTGTCGCTGTTGAAAAACTGGTTGGGTCCCATGCCGATGGCGAAAAGCGTGGTGCCGGGGTGGGCCGCCACGTGCCGGGCCAGGGCCTCCACCGACGCGGCGGGTGCCCAGGTCATTTCCTCGGTGGTTTTTGAATCGAAGTGCGCTGCGTACTCGGCCACCAGGTCGAACGAGGGCCGGCAACGCACCTTGCTTCCGTCGGCAAGCGTGACCTCCACGGACCCCTCG
>Ga0105347_1000051_pt1 | contig 49990 bp, 67 predicted proteins | sample EasRivMeERMLT890_FD_89677 | JGI IMG/M metagenome (GOLD analysis project Ga0105347, IMG submission 89677) | Soil microbial communities from meander-bound floodplain in the East River, Colorado, USA - East River MetaG ERMLT890 | ecosystem: Environmental > Terrestrial > Soil > Floodplain | place... | reverse complement strand
TCTTTTTAGCTTCGTCAGGCTCAACGTCAATTCTTAATTGCTGAATTTGTTCAATTAGTTTGCGTTCACGCTCCAGAGCTTGTTCTTTTCTACGTTGTGAGGCTTCGAGTTGTTTAGACTTTTCCTCTTCCGTTAAACCGAGTTTGGTAGTTTTCTCTACCTCTTTATTCTTTTCTTTAATAAGCTGCAAGGCCTGCGCCTCGAGTTTTAAAGACTGCTGAAGCCCGTTAATTCGATTAAGCTCTACAGTATCGTCATTTTCCGCTGCCCTTGCTCGTTCTTCTCTCCTTAGCTTTTGGGCGTTAGTTATTCTTTGTTCCTGTTCTATTATTGCCTCCTCAAATGTCTTGCCTTTTTTAATTGCGGCATCAATTTCAGTTTGCAGCCCCTCTACTTCATTTTGCAATATTTTTGTGGCACCTTCCTTGCGAAGCGATTCCGCTGTCTTAAATATGCTTATTAAGCCTTCAAATGCGACACCTAATCCTCTTAATATTCCAGTGCTTTCAATTAGCCCACCAATTGTTTCTTTGAGTTCGTCAAATACATTGCCTAACCTTGCAGCGCGACCAGCAGAGGTTTCGAGTACCGCGGCAGTTTGACCTTGGAACCGGTTTAGCTTTTCTAATATGATTCCAAAGTTTTGCGCTTTATCGCCTGTATTTTTAAACTCTAATCCATACGGACGAAGCCCGCGAGTAACGCCATTGATGCCTTGTATTACACTATCTGTCGCCTGCCCTATGCTTATACGCTGGGCGGACGCAAAGTCTACGATAAGAGGAATTGCTCGTTCAATTTCATTAGATAATAACCCAAATTGGGCGAGCTGGATTTGCGCTCCCTGAATTTGCTCATCCGTAAATATGGAAATGTCTTGGAACTTTGTAGCCTGTGCAATTAAGCGATTAAATGCCTCTTCTCCTTCACCACCGATATTGGTGATTGCGGTCTGTAATAACTTAGCACTCGATTCCGCTTCACGAAATGATTTAACGGATGCTGAACCGAATCTTATAATCGATTCTACTCCAAATGCAGCGACTAATACGGCACCTAATCTTAAAAACTGTTCACGTGCGACCGCGGATACGGAATTTAGCTTTGCTGTTTCGCCAGACAGCGTGGCGATGTTTGTTTTTGATGTCGCGATTGCGGAATTTAATTCCTTAATCTCTTTGACAGAAGACGCTGTCTTTAGTTGCGCCTGAAACTGTTTAAGCTGCTGGGTCTCCTCTTGGATTAATTGCTTCCGTCTTTTAGCGGCATTGGTTAATTCGGCATCCGTTGCCTTGCGCTGCTGGTTAGTTGCTTTTTCTTGGTCAGATAATCCACGCAATGATTCTTTGGCAGAGTTTACTTGCGAACGAAATTCGTCTATCTGCGCTCGTATCTTTATTAAGATATCATCTGCTGCCATTTTCGATTGCTTCTAAGTGTTCAACGTGCAACTCTAATTTAATTAAATATTCGCCTACCGTTATTTTTTTCATCGACATATATTGCGAAATGTCGCCATTCGCAAGAATCATTAATTGCTTTTCAAGGTCTCTTTCTGCGCGAATGAGTCTTTGCTTGATGAAATTATCTTCAAAGTCTCGTCCAGTGCTCGCTGCTCCACCAGAGATTCGTGCCAATATGTCTCCCACTCGGCGTTCGACCAATTGAGCTTTGCTAATATACTCTTCAACTCCTCTGTCGCAAAAAAAAACCGTGCTCCTTTTTCTGCCACCTCTTTTTTAAATTGGTCTACCTTTTGCATTTGAATCTCATTAGAGTATTTATCTATGGATTCATCCTGTCGTATCCAGTGGACGGCTTGGTAGTTATAAAGTAATTCGGTGTGAAGAATAATGTCCTTGCGCCGACGCATCTCTTCGATTAGGTAGCCTAATTTAGCAGCGTTCTTTCCTGCCGTGATTTGAGGTAGCAAAGACTCCATTGAGGCAATTATCTTTTCGATTTCTGTATCCGACAATCCTGCTTTCATTAACATTAAAAAGTGTTTTGCCTTGCCATGACGCTCTAACGGGAATTCTATGCCCTTAGGAATGCGGTAATATACCTTGCCGGCTAAATCTACATAGCAGCGTTCTAATTCTTTGTGAGTGGTTGGGCGGTGTCGCTCCTTAAAGTAAAAGTCCTCAAACGTGCTTTGGTGTTCGTTGTAGATTTTCTCTAATTGCTCTGGGCTGTATTTTTTCTTGAATAGGTTCATGCAAATGGTATTCCTTTACGTTTTAATTCTGCTGCTTTTTTCACGGTATAGGTTCCGTGTTTAGCGTTATCCCATACCCTGTAGGCAAATTTATGTGCTTTTTTTTGTTGGCTCCTTAGCCTTTTATATTCTTCATAAGGCATTCCTTCAGGACGCTCATTAATTAAAAGGAACTGTTCTTTATTGCTGCTCATTTGTAGATTAGATAAGATATGCCAGACGTTAGGGCAATATATAAAGGATATGCAAAGTAAGCCCAGATATCGCATTGCAGAGCAGCTAAGACAGGAAAGAAGATGTATGTACTATGAATTGATGACATACAATAAATGCAACCGACAAAAGGTTTTGACCACCAGTCGCCTATCGTTCTTAGGAACCATTTCTTGATAGGATAAAGGATGTTGGACTGTTTTAAATTAACGATTTCTTTGATGGATATTATCTCCCATTTAATTATTGACTTCCGCAGTTTATGAAATTTTACTTCAGGATAATCTGCTGTAAATACTGACAGCTCTCCTTCTTTTGACTCTAAAATATTTTCTTGTTTTCCGTTTAATACAATATATCCGGCACCTTGGTGTACGGTTGCCCTGTATTTTAGAATCACTTGGATGTTCTCGTAATCAAGAGCTCCGTGAAGACCTTTTATGTATAACGAGTTTGCAAGTGCAAGCAGGACAAAGAAAGAAAGGGTTAGGAGTGCGTATAAAATCATGGCTCAAAAATTATACACAAGGTTTTGGTGGTGATTATAGTTCCGCTGTTGACGGGTAATTCTATTTCCATGTCTAACGGTGTATTGTGACCTGGGTCTGAGTTAAATTCAAACACTTGCAACTGGTACAAAACACCTGCCGCGAATGCTTGGTTGGTTTGATTGGGTTCGCGTACCGTTACCAACACTCCATCAGGAGCATCGATTTGAACGTCAACTAAATCTTTTCTGGATGTGGCAAGGTTGGTAAGTACACCAACATAAGAGCCGCTGCCTGGCGTTATATATGACGGTTCTTGAATCTCGAACGACATGGAGTCTGAGCCACCAAAAGACTCATCACAATTAGGAACCTTTAATGTGATTTCACAATTACAGCTCATGCCCGCAAAAGTAAAAGTAATTTAATTAGAAACAACTTTTATTGATAAATATTTTCCATAACTTGCCTAATGCCCGCGACTTTTTGGTGTTTAATAATCCATTCTTTCCAAAAAGAATTTATTTTGTAGCGAACAGTATCCAAGAAGTCTGCCCTGCGTGTAAGGTTTTTCCTTGAGCCTTTAATTATTTGCCCAAGCGAATCGCATTGCACCGTTCTCATATCTGCGCAGGTGCGTGGACAGGTAAGAGGATTGATTTTAAAGTCAGGATGATGCTTTAGTAAGTAGTTTACATCTGAACGACTTGTATGGTGCGATGGGTTGGAGTCTGGTGTAACGATTTGGCGTTCCATTAATCCTAATCCCTCTTTAAGCTGCTGGTAATAAGAAAGGTTTTTTGCGCCCGACATATCTTTAAGCGAATAACCAATTGCGTCACCTGTCAGCAAACAATCGCGAAGCTTATTTGCATAACGTGCCTTAATAAGCGCGACACCTTTAGGAATATTGCCATCATATATCTCCGCTTCGTCGAATTGGTGGTCATGCACTCCGCCTTGTGCATCTGCCCAGCAATGTGAAAACGAAATAGCGAAAGGGTTGGTGTTGAAATCTAAATGTATTATAAGTTGTTTTGAGGGGTCGAATCTTACAGCCCTGTCTTCATGTACGCGATAATCGTACTCAGACGCAAATGGATTAATGACTTTAGTAATATCCCAATCTCCCTCAACGAACTTCTGAAACAAGTCCGCAGGCATATTCTCTTTAAGATTCTGGATGTATGCTGGGTCGGTGTAAGGATTGTCTGTTATCTTGGCGGGTATGTATGCCCAGTCCTCAGGCAGCTTGTTATTGATATAACGGTCATAGAACTGCTCTTTAACCCAGCCTTGAGAAGGATTGCAAGTAAACAAGAGAGTGATGGGTGGTTGTGGTACTGATTGGTTCCAGCTTCCTGCCCGTTCAATTAATTTGTAAAAGGTTTCTTGCTGCAATTCATTAAGCTCGTCTCCGCCGCCTCCATTTACTTCTAATCCACGAAACCGGTTTAACTCTGGGTCATCGGAAAAGGACTCTGCCATGAATATTATCTGGCTTCCGTTTTTAAATGTAATGGTATTGGTGTCGCGGTTGTTAGATATAACGTGAGCCCCTAAGCCTTGCTCCATTACTTGGTTTAATGTAACAAACGTGGTTCGTTTAAGTGTTGGCAGCGACTCTCTAACAATTACCCAGCGCGATTTCGGATACTTGCTGCAAAGTGAAGCAAAGGTGAGTATTAACCAATATGTCTTGCCACCACGAATTGCGCCACCGTATAAGATTATCTTTTTCTTCCCGCTCGTTGCAAGTAGGTAGGCTTCTGTTTGCTTGGCGGTTAATTTCATTTGCCATGTCCATTACCGTTTCCGTTTTGGTGTGCTGGCATTGTAAGCTCAAGAATGAAGGGTTTATTTTCGATTTGATTACCAATTCCTACATCTGATTTATTTAGCATTGGAATACAGTATTGGTGAAACTTCATATACAACTCAAATGCTTTTGCAGGGTCTGTTTTTGATACCCGCTCTATCCATCCAGCCACTTTTGGTTGCAGCCCTTCCAGCAATTCCCTAATACCTGCCTGCAAGTCTTTGTTGACTTTATTGACGGTTCCTTTTTGTCTTCCACCAAATCTTACTCCTTTAGGTGGGCCTGGTTTTTGTTTCATTTAACCTAATAAAAACATTTTTAGGTTCCGCAAAATTAAATATTATTTTTTAATCGCTGTTTTTTGCGGTGTGTTAAATTATATTCCTGCTTCTTTTCGATGTTGTTTTTAAAAAACCTTTTTGTTCTTTTATCCATCACCTCTTTATGCTTTTGGTAGTAATCAGCAAGGTATTTCTTTCTGTCTTGTGACATTATATAATTTGCCTTGGTGTAAAATTATCTTCTTGAATAAATAAACAAGGTGCCGTTGGTGTGATGCCTTCCATAGGCGTGCCCCATGCTTCGATGTAGTTGGCTTTGATTTCGTGAGCCTTGATAGCGGTTAATGATTTAAAGCAGGCTCGGCTTACTAATCTTGCAGCTTCAGACCATCCATAAGCAGCAACATAAATCGTGGTTCTGTTGTCTTTGCTGTAATATTTTCCGTGACCGAAACCGTGCCAGAATCTAAGACCGTTTTTTTTAGTGTTCATTTATTGTTTTCTTTATTAAACCATTCTCCGTTAAATACTTCCGTGCAAGGTAATAAAATTACTCCATTCGTGCAACATGGTTCCGTGTGCTTTATTCTCTCCGGAAATTCGTGGCATGGACAATGACATCTGATTTGAATTGGTGCGGGGGTGTATGTTTTTTCTTTCAATTTTCTTTGATGTATTAATCTTGAACAAGATAAAAAGGTGCCTGGATATATTTTCATTTTTACGGCCAATCTGCGTACAATACAACACCGATGCCAGTTGCTTTGTCTAATACTTCTACGGCATTTACTCGCTCCATTTCTAATACCTGGAGAGCGCAGGCATGGTAAAAGTTTTCTACGCCTGAAACATTCTGCTCGTAGGCATAATTACAAATCGCTTTTACTGCTTGGGTGCTTTCGCGAATTGATTCGCTGTCCGTTTTTTCTTCTTGACGCCAGCATCGGATAATGATGCCTGAGCGTTCGTATTTAGTCATCGATTCCGTGAGAATTGTTTTTGGTCTTGGCATAGTATTTGATTTTTAACTTGTTTTTTAATTCATACACCCATGTCGCGTATGGGTACTTTTTTAACACCTCTTCGGTGCCTGCGTTATCGTATAAATGGTGGAATTCAAATCGGCAGTGTAAGATGTTCTCTTCTAATAGCCTGAATGATGGATAAGCTGCTTTGCTTAAAACGTGGGCGAAATTCTTGATGTCAAACACCAAAAAGTCGCCCGTAATGCAACATTTACCTTGAGATGCTTCGTAAATACGATTAAATACGATTAATTCACCCGTAGGCTTGCGGAGAGTGCGTATGTTAGGCGCTTTGGGCTTGCCCTGCCTCTTTGCCCATAACCGGTCTTGGTTATGCTTAAAACAAAGGTCTCCGCTTGGCAGGCGCTTTGCGATGATTGCCTTGCCCTTACATACAACACAAATACCTTCGCGCTTAATCATTGTATTCCTAAGCAGTTTTCGATGAGCTTATTTGTATCCTTGTTCTGCCCCAACACATTAATCTTTCCGGTGCCGGTGTAAATGTTTACCACGCTGCCGTTAGATAATCGCATTTGATTGCCGTTTGGTATTTCGCATTCTTTGGTGATTAGAAATTTGTTTCTTTTTAAGCAATCGCGTATGCCTTGCATTGATTTTTGTGTCATAGCTTTTTGAAGATTAGGTTTAAGATTAAATTTAACACTCGTCTTACCATCGTCATTACAGCCGTGATAAGAATTAATTTTCGTATTCTCATCTGAATGTGACTTTAGTTTCTTCGCTCCACTCAATTCCTGGTATGTTAAATTCGCCCGCGTCTATTTTGTCTTTATGCAGCTTCATTGCCAGTTTAATCTTTATCTTAGACGGCTCCATGTATTCATGCGGAACGTCTGCTTCTTTTATAACCTGGTAACTGGTTATCTTTCTCCGGTTTTTTATTTTAACTTCCTTGCCTGCGGAAGATTTAAGCATTACGGATTCGTTAAATTTATCTCGTATTTCATTCCGCTTGCCAAACACCATTTCATAAGAACCATAAAGCTGCAAGGCGGTTTCTAAGGTTGCCTCTATGTCGGCTTCTTTAATACCTAAGATTTTGTAAAATTCTATACAATCCTGCTTCCAGGTTTCTTCTGTAAACTTGCTTTCTGGCGCGGCACTTATTTCTTCTTTTTGGTTTTCCAGTTTTCTTTTTGCAGCGTATAAAACACCTTCAATTTGTTTCTTAAGGTAATCAAACAAACTGCCGTAATCAGATTCTATGGGCTTCCAGGATTCAATGTTTTCGATTTCCTTTTTTAACTTGGCCTTAGTTTTGCAACCGTTAATTGTGTCTGTAAAATCAATAATAATATCATCAATTTGGTTTTTAATTGCGTTATTTAATTCCAGCACCTTTTCTTGTTCCGCCTTTTGCAAGTTTAATTCCTGCGCTGCCTTTAGCTTTGCCTCCTCTTGCTGCTTTTGTACCTGCGATTCAAAAGCATTTACAGCGTCACCCAGCTGGCGCAATGCTGTCTGAACAGGGTTGGCTATTTTTTTAAATATCTCCATGTAATTGCGTTGAGCATCAAGGTGTGGCTGGCTTTTTTGCTTACGAATGTCTTCGAGTTGATTAAGGAACTTTTTTGCTTTGGCGCCTACGGCTCTCGCTGCTGTATTATTGTCCATGTTTGTTATCGTAACCATGGACAGGACTTTCTGCGCGATGTCGTTAGTCTGCGACATTATACCCGCCATTTCTGTTTCAATGTCTCGTTCCGTGACCGCAAAGTTTGATTTTTCGGGCAGGAAATTAATAGAGTATTCCACGTCGTCCGCTTGCATGGGTGCGGGCGGGATGGGCGGAACAGGCGGAGCGGCTTCGAATGCTGTGCCGTCATATTGATATCCGCCAAGGTGTTTTATCCCTTTGCTTAGATTAATGCCGTTTGCAGTGCAAATCCGAGTCCAGATTTCAAGAACGGATTGTTTGTTGTTTTGGGCTGCGATTAATTCGTCTGCCTCTTGTTTTGTGATTGTAAATTGTTTGTTCATTGTGTTTTGTTTTGAGTTTTTAAAGTTACAAATTAATTTTATTGATAGGAGATTTTAAATGAAGTTTTTCTGGTCTGCGAAAATGGTAATATCTTTTTAATGTTTTAGGTGAACTATGACCAACGATTTCCATGAGCTCCATAGAGTTGGTTCCGTCTTCGCAATGCTCTGTGATAAAATTGTGTCTGAGCAGGTGCGAGTGAACGTTCTTTGTGATTCCTGCTTCTGTGGCATACTTATTTAAGAATTGCGCCATGCTTTCTGCCGAGTACTGCAATATTCCGTTTTGGCCGTTAAATAAATATACTTTTGGATTATATTTTTCGCGATATTGTTTTATAAGGTTCGCTACATTTTCTGGCAATGGTACGTACCGGTCTTTCTTGCCTTTTGATTGTACGATTCTTAAATATGTTTCTGTGATGCAATCTAATTTTAAATGTATGACCTCCGAGCGCCTTAATCCGCAACCGTATAACAGAGATAAAGCAACCTTGTGTTTAATATTTGTGCAAGCATTAAATAATCTTTGCAACTCTTCGTCTGTAAGCAAGTCCGGAATCTTAAATTCTTTTCTCGGGCGTTTGATGTCATAAATTTCTTTTGCCCTGCCTAAAATTTGTTCATAATAGAATTTGATGGAATTTATCAAATGGTTTTGGTATGCTGACGAAATTTTGTCTTTCTCAACAAGGTACAATAACCAATCTAAGATTTGCTGCTTGGTTATGTTTTCAAAATCCGCCTTGAAATGGTACAGGAATTTATTGAAGTTCGAAGAATATGCTGTAATAGTAGAGCTCGCATATTTTCTCCTTACCAACTCATTAATGTAGCCCTGATGTATTTTTTCTATTTCTGTATCCATTTGATTTTCAGTATTGCTTTTTAAATATACACGTTATAGGCAATGGGGGTGTGTCGCTTCGTATTTAAGTTCATCGGTAATCGGACGAAAAAAAATAATAAAAACTTTTCCCCACGCTCTGTAAATTTTTTCAAAATTTTAAATGGTAAATAAATCATTCTGCTTTTCAATCGTTTGTATCTGTGATTTTTTCACTTTCATCATACTATCCATATCGTAATACCAAATTCCCATTTCTCCTTTTTCGGGTATCGGAATTTCCCACCTGTCAATTTTTTCAAGGAATAAACCATACCTTTTTGTTTCGCACTCAATCAATGCTCTTTGTGCTGCATTTGAATTAAGCAATCTGAAATCATTTACATAAGCACTTCCTAATATGAAACCGTTAATCATTTCGTCAGGTTCGTGCATTAGTTGTTCTTTAGTCAAGTATGGATTTTTTATTGCTTCTGCATCCGTTCTTTGCCCTGCGTGTATCAATACCTTTTTGTTTTCAAGGCAGGCGAAACGGTTATGTGTTCTTGTTTCAATGGTTTTCCAACCTCTCATTATCCAAGTTGCCCAAGGTTGATAAAGTGTAATTACTGGTAGAATGTTATTCATAAAAAAGCCTCCCTTAAAAGTTTTTATTATTTTTTTTGTGCTTCGTATTTAAGTTTCTGCTGATAATCCCCACTGCCTATAACATCGGGTTAAATGCAATAATTTTTTTCTTTTTCTGTTTTTATTTTTGGTAAAAAAATTACTGACATTAACCCGCAACCGTTAGTAGCAATTTACCTAAACCCATAACCTTTTGTGCTTGCCCCCGCTGGCACTTTCATGTAGTATCCACTATCAATAAATTTCCTTTTCGTTTCTAAACACTTTTCGCAAAAGTAAATTTCATATAGCGTTTTCATTGATACACAAGTGCTGTAAGTTTCTTTTCCTTCTACATGCAACCCACGAAAAGCGAATTTGTGTTCGCATGGTTTAGGTAAACTGCTACTAACATCGCCTTTGTCGTTATTGGCGGTTTGCGTTTTCAAATTATCATTTTCCATATTTTTTAGTTTTGTATTTCTAATTAAATTTCGTCTGTTAAATCGCCAACAAACGCAAAGGCGTAACCGTTATGCAAAATGCTTTTGATGCCATTCTTCAAACTTTCTTTCTGGCTTTGAACTTCCTGTTGCATCTTTGAACCCATTGTTGTAACCAGCATCAAAAGCACTTCGCATAACAGGAAGATTTGAAGAAACATTTTTTGCTTCCTTTAGTGCTTCTAATACAATTCTCTTTACATCATCTGCTATGGATGAATCTACTGCTATGTATAAGCAGCGTAGTGCTTTTAAACATTCTTCTTCTTTTGTCATTTCAATTTATATTTAGTTGTTAATAATCCGCAAAAAATGCTTCTCAAATCTCCGATTCGTTATGTTCCAGTTTGCGAAAAGCAAACCGAAAACATAACAAGGCACTTAATGCAATGCTTAGCTCGGTGCTTCGTAGCAACTTTACTGGAAGTAAAAATGAATTAAAACTTTTGCCCACGCTCTGTAATTTTTTTCAAAAATTTAAAAGGTTTATACAGCTACATTTATTTCCTGCTTCAATTCTTCCAAGAATACACCCCAAATCATTTTCCAAAACTTTTTGAACTGTGGCGATATATCGTGCCTTACATCTGGACACCAATTAAAGTGCTTCATTAAATTTTCTTTGCCTTGTATCTGCATTTGAAAATCGTTCAGGTGATATGAACTTTCTTCTGCCAGTTCTTTTATCTCATCGTATATTTCCCTTGCGTGTTCAGCGGTAAAATGTTCGTACCTTCTCAATTCGATAATTCCCTGCTTATAGGATTTAATTGTTTCATCAAAGTCAAACCATTGGCTTTCTCCGAATTTGGAAGCAGCGTAATCAATTCCTATCTGCATTAGAAATTCTTTGAACGGGCAACCACAAGCACCCCAATAGTATTGCCAGCTTCCAAAATCAGAAGCAACCTGAATACGTCCAGTGTTTTCTTTGCTGTCAATAGTTATGTCAGCCCAATACATTCCGCTTTTGTGGCGAAGTTTGTAACATTCAACATTTGTCTTTGATACTGTGTAATCTGTTTCCATAATATTTGTTTTTAAAATCCCTCCCTTAAAAGTTTTAATTCATTTTTACCGTGCTTCGTAGCAAGTTTTGTCGTTAATAATCGCACTGCATAAGTGCCTGATACGTTAGCAGAAATTGACTGCGCTTCGATTGAACATTTGTGCTTAATCATCTTTTTTTCTTAAAACTTTTTTGCCCACGCTCTTTTAAATGAGAAAGTAAAACAGTTTCAATATAATTGTTCAATGTTCGGTTGTCCTGCTGTGCAAGTTCCGCAAGTTGAGTAAGGAGGTTTTTATTCTCCTTACTCGGTCTGAAAGTTAGTGTTTCGTTTGCCATAATTATCTCCATCTGCTACTTTGATACATTACAACTCTCGTAACTTCTTCTTGGGTTGCAAACCTGTATTCTTGCAAACACAAATCAGGGTTGTTCAGGTAATCGCATAACACTTGCGTTCCGTTGAATTGAACCCACTCCCATAAATGAGTGTTACAAGTTCTTGGGTTGTTCTTGTATTCAGGGTCTTTCCTTTGGTCAAAATAACCAAGCGATGTCATCCCGTCAGACATATCAACAAGTGTCATTACATTACCTGTTTTTGGTCGGTCAGCACAACCCTGTCCAAGACAATATCCAATCTTCTTCATTATAGTTGAAAGAAATCCTGTATCAACGAACTTGTTTCGTTCTTTGTCATTGCGAACAAGATATTGTCCTGCTCCGCTAAAATCTTCTGTTGTGAAATTTCTCATAACTTTTATTTTAAAATTGTTTGTATTACTTTATACTGCAAATGTAACACATTAGTTTCAATCCTGCAAATGTATTTTCAACTATTTTTGTAAGTTCTTAATAATGAAAGAGAAAAAACAACCCCACCGCACAAAAATTTAAGAAAAAACAGCAGATAACACCAGATTAAAAGAAATTGAAAGGGCTACGAGCATCCTACTAAACACAAACATTTGTGCAAGCCCTTTCAACTTCTTTAATCCCATTTCGTTATCTTCAATTCGTTTTTTCAATTTAAAAATTAAGAGGTTTTGCCCTCTGCAAGTTGTTTCAGTAATTCATCTGCATATTCTATTGCAAATTTTGCAACCGTATCTACTCCTGATGAAAACTTTTCATCTATTGCGTGTCCAGCTAACAAACCCTGCATTGCTATTGATGCAAAATGTTCTCTCTTTGTCAATCCCATCATAGGTATTCGGTGTTCTCTTGCATCACTATCTCTATGCAATCTGTAATCATTATCTCCTACTTGTTGCATTATGCAGGGATAGATTGGTTGTTTTGAATTTTCCATTTTATTTATATTTGTTTGTGAATTATTTTTAAATTGAAAAAACGAACTGGAATATAACAGGAAGATTAAAAGAAATAATAAAATGAAAGGGCTTTGTGCAAGTCCGAACATTTCTACTTCTAATTAACTTTTCTGCTATCATAAACAGTGTCGCTTTTAACCCTTTCATTTTCTTACTTCTTTAATCTCCGATGCGTTATGCGTCATGCCTCCGTGCTTCGTAGTAACTTTTGTGCTAATCCACTTTTTCATTTTCTTTTTTTTCCTCCCCACCGAATTGATTGTGCCATTGAATGAAATGAATTATTGCAGAGTAAATCCCATCCATTTTTGAAACGAGTGATATTAAATTCACAGGACAAATCTTTCTTGTGTCAAACGGATGATTAGATAAATTTTCAATAGATATGCCATTCAATGCAATTTTAAATTTAAACTTTTCGTTGTTAGGCAATCCGTTTTCAATGTATTCAACCACAGGCATAATCCACTCCCAATGCGAATGAAATTTCAATGCTGCTGGTTCATAGTATTTGTAATAAATCGGAAATCCATTTGGCAATTCATATCCCATTGTCAAATCATCGCATTTAATAAGTTTGCTGCCGATAAATTCAGCAATTATTTTGTTGTTCATTTCTGTTTCTAAGTCCATTGTATGATTATTTATTGATGAATGATTAAATTAAAACCCCTCCCACAAAAAAGAAAATGAAAAAGGTTTAGTGCTTCGTATGAACTTCCGTGAATGGCACGAACGCATAACATTAGATTAAAGGAAATAAATAAAAAAAGCAGTTCTGCAACTTCGGGCAGTCGTGCATCTAATAAATATTTTCGGTTAATCAAACAGTGTATCATCTAATCTTTTTTTATTTACTTCCTTAATCCCAGTGCGTTATGCCGTCTTTTTCCTTTGATAAATATTTTGCCTCTTAAACATTACTTCTTTTCCTGATATAAAGTTATCAAATTGCTCTTTGGTGATTTTAAATAATTTAAGACAGATTTCGATTTGTGCGTACGATAATTTTTTTGGGTCTTCGATAAATTTATCTACAGATTGCCGCTGGCGATAGCCCAGGCGAAGAGCTAATTTTGTTTCCGTTATTCGGTTCATATTCATCAGCTGCTTAAACCACAAATGTTTTATTTTTGCCATGGTGTTAGTTTTGATTTTAGGTCTTGAATGCTATATGGGTGCTGGCCTTGACGCACGTTTTCTCCGAGCAAGGAATCCTGTTTTAATCTTTGATGGCGCCGCTCAAGATGCGATACTCTTTCTGCATCATAGTCTATTTGAAATTCTTTAAGTTTAAGATAATCCATCTTGCCGAATTTGTATTTCTTATCTCCTGAATTTTGTTTAACAAATTTAAAGAAATTATAAACATCCTGTATCTGATAATGTGGATTATCTGAAATAAATTCAAAACAAAATACAGCGAGCGACTCATCGTTAATATCGTCTTTCCTGCAAATAATTTGATAAAACGTATCGAACATTTTCTTGAATGCCGTAACGAGTTCTCTCTTGCCTACGGTATTTACAAGGGCTCTTAAGCATATAGGCGCAGGGTTAGATAGTATTGTTTCGAACCCAACTTGCTTTTCTTGTTCAATTATTTCCAGTGGTTTCGAATAGCTTATTAACTGAAGCATCTCCTTCTTTGGAAGACGAGTTAATCTTTTGTCTGAAATCTGGAGTTTTTTTGTAGGCATTTGCGAATAAGATATCAAATTTGGAATTTATGATTGAGATGTCAAGGTTTTTTAAAATCCATTTGTCATCTATTGTTTGCAAAAATGTGATGAAAAAATCAATTATGTTTTCATACGTTTCTTCTATGCCGTGGAATATCATTTTCCTGCGGAGGTTTACGATTACAGTCTGCAAATTTTTTCTTGACTTGCCGTTTATTGTTGGCATGGTTTCGTTTTTACTTAGGTAAAAATCTACCCACGCTGCTTCGCAATCAAAGACAAGATGTTCGAGTTTTTCTTTTTCCATTTTTTGGTGTTTTATTCTTGGTGTTTTATAAACACGACTTTTTGGTCGTGAAAAAATCTTTATTTGTTTAACTCTTTATTTGTTTAACTCTTTATTTAATAGCTATGCGAAATGCGTTTCTGCATTTTGCGTTTCTGCAAAACGTAGAATCGGTAGTTATGATAACTGTTTTTCAGGATACACCACATAATCCCAACCATTAAAATGCCCATTGACCTTAATCTTTCTTGTCTGCAAAATATATCCAGCTTTCACGAGTTCGTTGAATGCGGCTATCGTAGCTCGTTTTCCATCTTTTGAGAATTCATATAGCTGTGTCTTAAAGATAATCCAGTCTTGTGGAAGCGATGCAAGTGTAAGAAATAGCCCTTTTGCTTTCATGGAAATTGTTTTATCTCTTGCTACGGTATTACTAATCACGGTGAATTTTTCAAATGTTTTAGATTTTATTATCATAAATACGAAACCCATGTGTACTAAGTCTGGCGGGACTGTTCCACATGGGTTTTTATCAAGGTCTTATTTGCTTCCGCCAAAGCATGATTGCAAATATAACAAATTTTTAAATTTCTATACATTTATAAAAATATTTTTTTAAGCGCCAAATAAATCTTGTTGATTGGGAGACACCACATCGTCATATTGCGACCAGTCGAAGTCCGCGAGCTGCTTTATCTTTTTTAATTCCTCCGCGCTCCAAGGCAGGTGTAAATTAATATGATGTAAGGGCTGGTCTTTCGAAATCTCTTTTATCAATTCGCTGCAACCAATGTATTCTATTTCTGGCTGCAAGAAATTAAGTGTAATATTTAAAGACTTGCTAAAAGAACTTTCTACATCCGTTAGCACGTTACACCAGGCGGTAGGCAATCCTAACGACCGCAGCGTATTTAATATTTTACGACCCTCAATACATTCGTAAACATCAATGCTCTTGTGATGTACGACAGTTATATTTCTTGCCTGACCAAACTTTCGTATTGACGATTTTAGTTTGTGCATTATGCCTTCGTCTGCCTCGGTGCAAGTCCAAGGAGCCATGCTGATTTTGTCTGTGTTTATTTCTACCATATTAATTTTGTTTTTACCATATTACTCCGCGCCGCGCCCAAAGGTCTGTTAAATATAATTCAGTTGATTTTACGTTTTTAATGGCGTCTTCTAAACGCTCACCGTCATTCATCATCAATTTCCAGTGGCGTTTTTTTATCATTTTGTCTTTGCCTATGCAAGATAAATACTTTTCAAAAAACAGTCCGAAAATAACCGTTGCGATTGGCGATGTGCTGTCAACGGAATAAAACGGATACCGCTCCACCATGTTTATTTGCGTAAGAGCAAAGCCGTGATATTTTATTTTGTCCTTAGTTAGCTTAAATATTTTATCATAATGCTGTTTGGCATCAGAGCCAAGACCAATGTATGTCTGTCCATCATCAATCCACTCTTTTAAAACTTTTAAAGAGCCTCCGTCGAGCATCTCATGGTAAACTCGCATAACCTGAACCATGCCGCCTATTTGTTTTGTTTCGTTGTATTTAGCGTCAAGATAATCTTTGTCCAGCTTGCCATACACATCTAATTCCACAAATACTAACGGCTTGTCTTTATGCACTTTCATAAATTGAATGTATTCGTCATAATGAACTTTAGCGGAAGGCAAAGGCTTTTTACTGCTCGCCATACCTGCTTTGTTGATAGACGTTTTATTCCAACTATGAGCCCCGCTGTCAACCATTAACATTTGCCCATGATTCCATTCTCGGATTTCGTTTTGCTCATTAAGATAAGAATACAATTTGCCTACGTCATGTTTGACGCATAGCTTGTCAGCGTCATTTGTAGGACTTCCGGCTACGAGTATTTTCATTGTATTATTTGTATTATTCTTTGAGCGTTATTGTGATGTTGTAATGTATAACCTAAAGGAACTTTGTAAATGCCCTTTAATGCAGCATGAAAAAAATCTTGAATATCTTCATGTGTGTACCAAAGGTTTCTTAAAGGCACCATTTCAGGATAACAAGCCCTGTTGGGTACGCAAATTTCGCAGCCATATAGAATAGCCTCCTGCAAGGTATAGCCAAAGTTCTCATGGTTAGATGTGCTTAAATACCATCTGGCTTTCGACATTTTTTCATAGTATTGTTTCTTTGTCATCTGCTCGCAGATAGTCACATTAACCGGAACTTTGCCGGAATAAGATTTGCCCGAACAAGTAACTATAAATTGAATGTCAAGGTTTTCTTCGGCTACTCGAAAAAATTCATCCGTACCTTTTTCTGGACTAAGGCGATGTGGGTATATGCAGTAATCCTCCTTGGCGTCATTGCCATAAGGATATACATTTGTTAGCCAGTCAATATCCCAAACCATTCCCGTAACATGAATTTTTTCTTCAGGATAATTAAAATGGTCTATAATGTGACCTTTGTGGTACACGCTGCCCACAAATATTCCATCACATATCTCGTGATAACCCTGCTCGCTTTTATCTGCCCACTTTCCGAGTCGTTGAACAAAGTCCGTATCGTCTGCCCTGCCCGCGTGGTTGAATCCATATACGTGTACGGTAATACCAGAAAGTTCTGCCATGTATTTAATAGATTCAATGCCAGGAAAGAAAATGTCAGCAACCAAAAATACATCGCCATTTTTTATCGTGCCCTGATTAAACAGGTCAGAAACAACTTGCAGTTGAGCTGCTTTGAATTTAATTGTGCGGAACGTATCAAGAAATTGACCGTTAGATATTACTTCATTTTCAAAGCCTGTGGGATAAATTGTAAAAGAGCACCATGGCGATAAAACATCGTTCATCATTTTGGTATAACGCTGCTCAAGGTTCTCAATTGGCAGGTAGTAAATATTACCTTTTGACCTTTGCTCCATTTTCTCCGTCCTCCATTACGGTGCATGAATCTAATTCAAACTCAAGGCATAAATATTCTGCAATATCTTCACAAGACATTTCGCCAAATTGTTTGTCAGGAAATTTGTCCTTGAAATACTTTTCAATATTCCATTTTAGCGCAACAAATTCTATATCGCGGTTATTATGCGATACATTTTTTTCGGCAGTTATGTGGAAGATGTGCCGGTGCAAATCTGCGAGAAATTTTGTTTCCGCAGGCGCTGCGGGATAGCGGTGGTAACCCTCTACCCGCAGATTTATTATTATGCTTCTGTCCATGCTGCTCTTGCTTTCTTTAATTGTTCAGGATGGAGAGCATAGTGCCTGGCGTTATTATTTACGCTGCCTACCGTAGTGCTTAATTTTTCGGCAATAAATGCCCTGTCATAACCCTCTTGTAGAAGGTATTGCACTTTTACCCCTTTTTTAAGGGTCTTTGATTTAACTACATTGCCAGCTTTATCATCGAGCTTCTTCTTGCCTTCTGGCTTAATTTTAGCTTCTTTCGCAGGCTTTGCAGCTTTTTTGGGTGCTTGGGACTTAGCTTTAGCCTTAGGCTCTTTACGAGCTTTTTTTTTGGGCTCGCTGCTTTTTTGCTGCTTTTGGCGGGTTCTGCGGGCTTCTTTACTGTAATGGGTACAGAAGCAAGTTGGGCAGATAAAGTAGGCGCAGAGGCGGCCGCAGGTGTTGGAGCGGGCGTTTTCTTAACCGCATCCGCAACCTCGAAGTCGTCCTTGCCGTCTTGAGCTTTTTTAATAGCACCGCGAAGCTCTTCCATTCGCTTGCCAATAGTTGCAATATTTAATTCTCCCGCACGTTTTTGGAGCTGCGGGTAACTCGCGTCTTTGATTGTTACTGTTTTCATTTTTTTTGATTTTAATTATTTAGTTTAGAAATATTCCCATTGATAATTCCACAAGATGTATTAATGCCCGAATCTCTTCGCAGGTTTCTTCATCCCACAATCCTTGGTTTTGAGTTGCAAGTCCTTCGCGAAGTAAGTTAATCGCGCGGCATTTGTATTTAAAAGGTTTGTGTTCCAGGTAATGCCAGTAGTCGATGCAGGTGACGAGCTTGGTGTTCATGTGTATTTATTTGAATTGTGATTTGCTGCAAATTAAAACATCGCCTACAATGTAATCGCCAGGCCTTAAATTAAAGGCAGCGTGTGCTATGTTTGTGGCAACATTGTTTGGCGGCAAGCTGTTTAGTTTTCCTTCTTCATTAAGAACCATAAAAAAATTTCCATCGGTACTGGCAAGAGCCTCAACATATCCGCCAACTATTTTTTGGCATTCTTGAATACTAAAATCTTTTCCATTTGCAGGAACAGTTTCGATAACCATTCCGTCTGATTTGATAATTTGTGTTTTCATGTGTGTGTTTTTTAAATTGTTTGAATTTGACGTGATATTAAAACTTGTTTGATTAGGGCAGTAATATTTTCTTCGCTGCAATTATTTTTATGAATTATTAAATCGTATCCGTTTTCGTCTTTAAATAAAGACTCGGCGGCATATATGCAATCTCTCCCTAAGCCACCACGAGCAGATTCTTGGAACAGATTTTTAAAGGCAGCGAACGCGACACCCCTTAACAGGTAAGGCATTTCGAATATTCCCAACATAGCAATGTCGATTTTCTGTGTTGATTCTTTTAAAGGAAAATTCATCACCACATATTTGGTATTATGTAGTGTGTTTATTCCGGTAAATACAGCGTCAACCTGTGTTGGAATAGCATACGCCGACAAGATGTTTGTTATTATTATAGCGGACTCTGCTACCTTGGTAAATATTGCCATGTCTTCATTAGCTGTAATTCCCGCATCAACGGCAATGCGAACACCTTTTGCCCTTTTTTGTTTGTACTGCAAGTCAAAACATTCTGGGTCGCCTGCAAAATACCTGCCAAGATTTATTTCGCCTTCTTCGAAAGACTTTTTATGTTTCTTTTTCTTCTCGTAGGCATTGTTTAGAAGCGCAGTAATTTCTTCATTATTTATATACCGCTCAACTTTGTTGGTTGTATTGGCGACAAATTTTATGTCGCCAATTCCCATTTTTAAATTAGCAAGTGTTTCGCCGGCAGTATATTTCCTGCCAGTAGTCCAATTATCTTGCCAGTTTCCTGTGTACAACCATTTATTGGTTTCTGAAACAAAATCCTGCAAACCAGAAAAAGACAGTTGTTTTAAATCTAATTCTTTATGGTGAGTTAAATTCATGATTTGAATTTCTCCTTCCCAATTTTTTCAATCTCTTCAGATGTCCATCCCAACGTATAAGCCTCCATGATTTGATTGTAAGTGGTACCAGCACTCATTTGCCGAGATACACTTGCCACGGTACGGGTTGACATTACTTTGCGAATTTTGACTTCAAATATTCTTTCGCGTATTGACCAAAGTTTGTTTAGATAAAATTCGTTAGGTAATATTTCACGTTCCAAATCCTGGTCGTATTCTATAAGAACTTTGCTGCAAGAAAACCTGTCCATAAAAGCAGCGTCCATTTGATTGCGACCTACATAATCAAACGAGCCATTGCCGTATGTATTGGCAGCGCAAATAATGACCGTATCTTTATGGCGTACGGCATGAGTCTTTTTTCTGCGAGCAGGTACGCTTAGGATGCCGTTAGCGATTGCGGAATTCATTATCAACATCGTGTTGCTGTCCGAGGCATCCACTTCGTCAAACAGGAACACTCCGCCTTTTTCATAAATAGAAACCAAATCCGGTTCCATGTATTGCGACTCCAGATTATTATAACCAATTAATTTAGTTTCGCTCATTCCTTCCGTGCAACTTACTTGGGCGAAATTTAATCCCATTGATTCCGCGGCTTGCTTTGCTAAAGTAGTTTTGCCGGTGCCGGCAGCGCCAACTAAATAAATGTTCTTTTCAACCTGTGCTAAGTTTAAAACGTGCGACAGATTTTTATGAACGCGACCAGGAATTGTAGTTGGCTTATAACCGTTGACTTTAATTTCATTAATAACAGGACGCTTTAAACCAATTAACTCTAACTCGGCACGTATTGCATCCTGCAATCTTTTTCCGCCCGTTACAGGGCTTCTTTTAGCGCCAGAAGTGCTTTTAACTCTCCATCCTTCTGACGTGTTCCATAAAAGAAATTCCTGGTTTGCAAACCAATCTTCGCGTTTGGTATCTACGTCTTCCAGGTCTTCTGTCTTTAGCTGCTCTTGTGCGTACTTAATTGCCAAGGCTACTAAATTGTCTTTAGTGACTCTGAGCGTTTTTCTGTCAAAGCCTTTCCATAATAAAAAGCGAAATATGTCGCTTGAGTTTTGTGCTCTAATATACCTTTTTAAATTCATCATTTTGTGTGTGTTTTATTTTTTGTGGTCACCCCTTAGCGCGAAGGGGTCGGGGTAACACACAAAGTTGAGTTAGAATATTTGTTGCAATTCTTCCAGCATTTCAATAACAGTGGCAGCACATTCTAATTTCCAAATGTCAGCAAGGTTGCTGGCAGGATTAGTGCTGTTTAATAAGTGCATTCGTTTGTAATTTTCTTTCAAACCTTTAATAAAATAAAGCAAATGTTTGGCAAACATTTCTTCGGTAATCTCAGGATTGGTAACTCCGTCTGTTTTTACTTCTTCGGCGTATGCTTTTAAATAAGTAGCCTTCCAAATGTCTTGTGCCAGCCAGCCAAATTGGTTTACAAAATTAGCTTGTAATTTCGGCATCGCTTCATTTAAAATTCTTGTACTGCGGTTAATTTGGTAATCCAAAATTCCTGATGCCGCTTCTCTCCAATTATTTTCTGTGTTCATGTGTGTTGCCCTCTCGGGACTTTTTTTGTGTGTGTTGGTTGAAATTGTTAAATTATTATTAAATAGGCTGCCAATATTTAGCCCAAAATTGAATCATAGTTTCTGTGACCTTTATTATGGCGCCAACCTTAAATCCATTGTGAGCAATAAGGCATTTTCCTTTCTTGCCCAAGTCTTTTACTTTTATCATTTTGTTTTGTGTTTAACCTGCTGCGGTATTGCAACATTGAAAGGAGCGTGGAATTGAACCACGAATCTGCGAATTTAATCGCAGCCCTTTCTCCTTGTTTACTGTCTGCATAATTGCTGTGCGAGGTAAGCTAATTTCCTGCGGTGCCTTCCGGCTTGTTAAACCTTACTTCCAAATGGGGCTCACACATTACAAAGTTGTCGAGCTTGTCCACCGTTTGCCTGTCTCAGGACTTCGGTTTAGTTGCTTAATTAGTATGTCAATGAACTTTAATAGTGCAATATTATACTATCTTTTTCACGTGTGTATATTTTCAAACAGAAATACTTGTAACTTGCTGCAAATCAGCGACATTATTTTAGTGTCTCAATATAGTTTTTTTAGGTTTTACCCGTTTTTTAAGTGCTTAAAGAACTCTTCTTTAACGTGCGATTCCTTGAAATTACCTGCTAAAGAACAGGTCGTTGTCAAGACATCGTGCTTCTGAACGCCACGCATTTCAATGCACAAATGACGAGCTTTTAATTTAACCCCTACCCCTAACGGTTTTAATTCTGACATAATATAGTCGCATACTTGTTGAGTGATACGTTCCTGGCATTGCAGCTTACGGCAAAACTTTTCCAACGTGCGTGGCAGCTTTGACAAGCCAACTATTCTTTTGTCCGGTATGTATGCGATTGCCGCAGTGCCAAAGAACGGAGCAAGATGATGCTCGCATAATGAAAAGAACGGTATGTTGTCTACGCACACCATTTCGTCATACCGCTTGTCATTGTCAAAGGTTTTCATTTCAAACTCTGGCGGATTAAAAAACTCCCTCATGAATTTTATATACCGTTTGGGCGTTTCAACAAGCCCTTCACGATTAGGGTCTTCGCCAAAGTATTGCAGCAAGTATTGAATACTGTCTTTTGCCTTTTGCTGGCGCTGGGCTTCGTCAGCCATTGTGATTTGTTTTGGGCTCATAGTTTACACACCAGTGGCGCGATTGTAGATTTCTAATTGTAATCTGGTACAAAATTTAACATCATTTTTCTTTGCAAGCTCTGCGACTCGCTTATTATTTTCAATTAATTCCTGGCGCGAACTTGCTGCTGGCATGAGCCAGACTTTGTTCCGTATAATCCAACCAGACTGTATTAGGCGCTCTACAGCGCGATAATCCTTGTCTGTTGATATAACATACTTAAATATCGTTCCACGCTGCCAGTTGAACCATTTGTACACTCTTGCGAATTCACGTACCTCTATAGGCATCCCTGAATTATTTAGCTTAGGGCTTACGTTCCAATTCGTTACCCGCTTGATGAATTTTTTGTTCTGCGGTATAATAGTGCAATTGGTTTCAATTTCAATGTATGGCAGTATGCCCAAGTCTTCCAAGAATTGTAGGAATTCTTCCAGTGCTTCTTCTTGCAATAATGGCTCGCCTCCGGTAATTACTAAATGCCAGCCACGGTTAATTTTGGTTTCGAAATCGCAAAGTACATTCATAAAGTGAAGTAAATCTTTGTTGACATACGGTACGCCTTTTCTCCATACAGAAATGGTATCGCAAACCCATGTCGCTTCTGGCAGCTTGTTTTTTTCTATTTCACTTTGTCGCCAGGATTGCTTTGTGCTTTTAGAAAATGTTTCACGCGAAATTCCGCAGGTTAAATTACAGCCCGCGAGCCGTAAAAAGATACTCGGATATCCCATTGTGCATCCTTCACCTTGAATTGATGCGAAAATTTCTGATACTATTAAATTTTTAGCCATGTGGATTAAAATAAGTTGATTTTGATTTAGGTGTTTCGTAGAATTCTATTTTGCTGCAAAGGATTCCCAGCTTATACATTTTCGCGGTTACGATTTCGAAAAACATTTTAGCAAGGTTTTCTGATGTTGGATTAAAGTCGACATAATTAATTCCGCCCAGAACCTCATCTTCAATAGCCTCCCTTGATTTTAAATTGTCGCCCTTTATGTAGGTAACTAATTGCATTGGGTCGTTTTTATCTAACAAAAATTTGTGGTCAAATTGGTTGTCGATTAATTCCTTTAACCAATTTAAGTGATTAAAATCCGTAACCATGCCACACTCATTAAGCTGCTTTGATTTTAAATATACAACCACTTTGCCGCGATGCCCGTGCAGGTGTCGGCATTTGCACATTGTATTGATTGAATATTCTTTATTCAATACTTGGTTGTGAACTCTGTGACCGTAGTCGAATTCAAATTCTTTGGAGATTTCGTACATAGTTATTTTTTAAAGTCTAAGATAAAGGTTTGAATGTATTGAATTAAAGGTGCGTTGCCGTAGCGATTGGCGCCAGGTGACGTTAATTGCGAATGAAGCCAGATTAAATAACTGTCAGGTATGTTGCAGAGTTTTTGGCCTTTGTATTTACCGAACGTCATTATTGTTTCGTCTGTTAAGACTTCTTCTTTCCAATCTCCTTGAAGTGCCATTTATAGTCTTGATTTTGTTTTATATTGTTCTAACTGTTCTAATTTCATAAATATTTGCCTCTCAAATCCATCTTGTTTGAAGTGCAAATAAAAACCTTCTTTTAATATCACATCTAAAGGCACCATGTAATTTGTGTCGCCCATAATAAAAACTTTGTCAAATGTCTTTGCATGAGATAAGACATAATGATTAAAACCAAACGCATTTGCTTTTCTTAAAAGGTGCTTTGCCTTCCAGCGGCAAACGGAAAAGGTTTTGCTGATAGCGAATATCTTCCCAATGTTTCTGCGAGCTTTTTTTGCTGGCAGGAATAAAGTTAGCACACCTTGGTCGCTAACCTGAATCTTATTTCCAAAGTCGTCTTCAAATGTTTTCATTCGTACATTGATATTTTTAGCCACTCTTCCATTGGCATTTGTTCGTGTTCATTAGGTAATAAAATACTAACATTTAATTCATGCAATGCCCACAAGCGAATCTCGGTAATGTAATCCAAGAACTCGCTGTTGGTCATTTTCTTTGTACTTGGCTCTACAGGTTTTATTTCGCCAGTTTCTTCGTCTAATTCTATTGTGATGCCAAATTTGTCTTTCATAATATTATGAGCCATGTGTTTATTCATAGCTTTAAAAGAATCAATGACAACTTTTGGCACTTGCTGCGGATTGAGTTTTGTGCCCAAGATTTTAAAACCAAAAACAATCTTAGGAACCACTTCGCCCCACATATAACGGTTGAGCTTATTTGACCTTTTTTTCTCGTGCTTTTGCAGGGTAACATCATACAAATCGTTTTCATTTAGATTGTTCCTGTCACGTATAAACTCGTCACGGTTAATCGTCATGGAGCCTAACGGTACGGTATATGTTAATCTAACTTTGCCTTTCGGGCTTAGGCGTATCATTGGCAAAGAATTTTGGGTCAAATATTTGCTTTCGATTTTGTTCAGCGAACCTTATTAACTCGCTGCAAATGTGCTTTAAATTTTCTACAGTTTGTTCGTGGTCGTAATCGTACACCTCTTTAAATGTAGTGGCATAATTTGTGATGACATATTGCATCTCGGTAACCGATATTCCCATCCTGTTAGCGCAATAAAGATAAACATGGTGCTGGTAGCTGTCGGCGAATTTCACTCCGCTATACCTGTTCGTTCCCTTAATGTCATAGCAAGTGTTCTGAGCAATGTAATCAGCGAAGCCGTATAGCAGTATGTTCTTATCTCCAAGCGGAAATTCCGCTTCTAATTTTACCTGCCACGTGCCGTTGGGCAATAAAGCGTCAGCGAGCTCCGTGATTAAAGGCTCTTTAAATGTATGCCCTTTATATGTAGCGACTCGCTCCATGACGCAATGCTCAAGAGCAGAACCCTTTTCCATGTAAATGCTGGGCGGAGATTTGATGCGGTTTAACGAGCGCAAAATATCTTCCTTTGTTTGATACCTTCCTGCCATGTAGTTTGAAAAGTTATTAAGCAAGGAAGGATAGATTTTGTAATCTATCTTCATGGCATTGGAATTGCAGCTTGTTCTACTTTCTCAACTTTGTAGTATTGCCCGTTACGGTATTCGTAGCCAAGGTCTGTGAGCCTTTGTTTTGCATAATTTCGGACAACCAACTTTGAATCCCATATATGCGAACCCTCTGCGAGCTCTTTTAAAGCAGCGTTAAACTCGTCTAATGTATTGCAGCTATTAAGGCGTGATTGTGCGTCAGCGAGCGTCTGTTTGTATTTTAAGCCTATTTCGTGTATTTTATCTTGGTTTGCCTTGTAGCGGTCAATCATTTTAGCGATTGGAAGCAATCCTGTTTCAATCATCGGCTCTAACTGGCAACTATTCTTGCCATAATACTTCTCGCTTGGGTCGTGCGAAATAACTCGCTTGCCTTCCGACATTGAGATGTAGCCAACTATATCCATCTCGGTTAGCAGTATGCCCAAGGACGCTCCAACTATATCTGGACGAACAAAACTCACATCACCGTCCGCTACTTCTTTGTCGTGTGCAAGAAAAATAATATGCTTCTTGTGTTGGTTTACTTTTAAAAGGAATTGCTGAAACCTGGTCTTTAATTGACCGTAACCTTGTTGGGTTAAATTTCCCTGCCAAGATAACTTTGCTTTTGGCGGAGCTTTCTTGATAATGTCTTGAGCCATGTACTGTAAACACTTGCCTGCCGTGTCTATAATAATCGACTCAAATTCTGGCAGTCCGCTGTCAATTACAGACTCGACATCTTCCCAACAAGTGATTGGCACGTACTCGCGCCTGTCGTTAGGTTGAACTCTTTTTACTCCGTCATCGAAGTCAAATAATACAGGGGCAGGAGCCGTAAATCCATACGTGGATTTGCCAATGCCTGGAGCGCCATAATACAGCGCCTTGACAAAATTTGTTTCAATTTTGTCTGATGGTTTTTTAATTAGTGGGTGCATTTTGATTTGTGTTTTTTATTTGCCGCAATATTAAATACAATAAAAACAATATCCTAAAATAATATACTAAAATTAGTTTAACTATTTAATTACCAAAGACTTTATTTTTTATTACACCAAAAAAGTATATGCGGTGCCGTTAGATTATAAAAAGTAATTGCCGGCATCTAAGCATACCGGCAATTGAAAAGAAACTACCCACAAAACACAAAGAGCGCCTTAATTTTTTGACTCTGTAAGAGGCTTCTTAACCGTAAGCTCTGTCGAGGTAAAGAATAAACGAAGGATTGTGTTGCCTGCGACAGATATTCCAAGCATTACAGGGGCGGAAACAATGTTCATTGGCGTCGCTACTTCTGCAAGGCTTATTACAGTTGTAATGGCATTAAACCAAAACACTTTCGATTTCCACCAGCGTTTTTTTGGAGTGCTCATTTTACGAAGGGTTTTCGGTTTTTGGAGCGAACAATTCTTTGGCTTCAGCCACAGCCATGTAACCGTGTGCGATTATCAAAAGAACGTGTTTAACGAACGAACGAAGGAGCGGGCTTGTTTCTCCGAGTTTTGCCATTACAGCATCCACAACAATGTCCACTTTTTCGTCAGTAAGCGGAAACAACCATGCCCAGGCATTTGCATTGCCCTCTACCGCCATTTGGATTCCCATTAGCGGAGGAAACATTGCCATAAGGTCGGGCAATGCTTGCCAGCCATCCTTTAGCCTGTCGATTAATGTTTTTACGATGTTAGAGGTTACGTCAATAATCTCCTGCAAGTCCTTGTTAATTTCTTCTGGTACCATTTTGATTTTTTTTAGATTGTTAGAATTATAATGCTGCAAAGATAAAAAGATTTATTTTAGATTTCTTGTGTTGCCCTCATTTATTTGCTGCTGGTTATAATCACGTACATAGATTCGCCATAAAGTATAAGCAAATGGCAGTACGGTAATAAAGAGCCATTTCAAGGCACCTGTATTTAGAAATAAGACTACTCCTATAAATAAACTTAATACGGTTACCGAAACTCCGATGTCGACTTTTTTTTGGTCTTTTTCGAATTTAGCTCGTAATGATTTGTCTTTCATAAATGATTTAAGGTTTATCATTTTGTCTTAATCTTAATTCTTCAATCTTCGTTCTGATATCACGTATATCAAATTCAACGGCATTGGTTCGGGTGGCCTGCATTGCCTGAACAACTTCAACTACCGCCTGCTTAATAATTACATCATCCAGCTTATCGAATTTCTTTTCTGAAGTATTATAGGTGGTGACAAGGAAAAATCCGAGCGCGGTTAATAATATTGAATTGTAGCTCCGTAATATTTCCTGAACCTTTGCTTTTGTGGTTTCGCTCACTTTGGATTTTGTTTTTCAAGTTCTTTTTTGAGGTAATCTAATTTCACTCCAACGGAACGCAAGGTATCATTAATGGTTTCTGACTTTTTTGTTTGCTGATAAATCTTTTCAACAATTACAGAATCCTTTTTAACGTCTGCGGTTTTCTTCTCTTGTGCGGTTGCGCTCAAATAAGAGAATAATATCGCTAACCTGAGTGCCAATTTCTTTAACATTTATTTCGATGGTATTAAGTTTGTATTCGAACAAATCAAGCCCTTTATATTTTTTAAGTTCTTCCCGAAGTTCAAGAATATTTTTTTCAGCATTGTCAGCTTTAAGGTTTGCGTCTTTAATTTCATCTTTGAAAGCGTAATACATTCCCGCAAATGTCAATGCGAAAATAACAATTTCGACAACTGTTCTAATACTTAATTTTATTGAATCAATGTTCATATTTAAAACATAGTCCAGTCGAAAGTATTATACCCCCAAACCTTTGGATTCTGATTATAATTTTCTAAATTGTGTTTCGGAACTGGCGCTGCAAATAACGCTTTAATATTTGTTTCAACTGTCGGATTATTATTTGCCGAGTAACTGATTATCGAAAGCCCCCTGTCTAATCTCCACCGACATTGATTTCCTTTAAAGATTATTCCCGTATGCTCCCACTTATTAACATCTTCTAAAATAATTTCAGTTGCTCCGCCCGATTCCGAAGCGTCAACTAAAATCATATTCGCTAATGCTCCCACATCGTGATTAGGCGCAATCATTTTAAATACACCACTGCTCAATTTAACTCTTGCCATCGCCCCCCCTGTCGTAAATCCCTGCGTGAACTCGAAATGAGGTTGAACCACCACCTGCATCTTTACGGTATTGTTTCCAAAATTATCGGTATCAAATACACGGAACACCTTAGCATTACCCTCTGTTTCTGGATAGTAAATGTCGCAACCGAAAGAATGATATGTGCCAAAGCAAATATTCATATTGAATCCGTTCGATACGTGCATACGGGTAAACCACCGTTTAGTATCGTTGCTCTGCGTCTGTGAGGGGTTTAATCCATTATTCGTTTCTGCATCAACCATGATTCCATTCACACAATCATTAATTGACCAATTCCGAATATCTCCATTCTGTGTTGTTCGAAAATATCCCGCAGTCGTAAAATTGCTCACCTGAAAGTTTGAGAATATTGAATTACTGTTTGCGCCTGGTTCAAATCCTATTCCCGTTCCATTGCCCTGAATTTTTAAATCATAAATCTGCATCTTGGTATTTTGCTGCTGCTGTGATTCGGCTAACGTTGTGGGTCTATCCCTTGTAATTCCACCACAGATTATAAGCGCACGGTCATTATTCCAAGTAATCTCATTGAAGAATTTTGGAAACTTTAATATTTTAGTTCCGCAGTTATACACCCCTGTCGCATAAATCGGATAACCATTTATACAAGCTGAATCAATACATTTCTGAACAGCATTACCCCAGTCACCGTTGTAAAATTGATTTGGAGTATATCGTTTGTAATTTGTTGTGACTGCTGCTGGGGCAGATGATTCTCTGCTTTCTGTCGAATCACTCTGTCGGTTTTCGCAGGATATAATGAATAATAGAATGGTAGCCAATAAAAGTTTTTTCATTTTGTTTACTGCTTTTACTGAATCATAAACGGTTTTCCACCTCACGCTAAATAAAATTTTGCAATGCTCTTTATTGCTGAAGTCGGAATAAATTTTTTCTTTTTTATTTTTCATTTTGTCTTTATTTTTTGCCTGAATGTAAATGCCTTTTTACCCAAATCATTTAAACAATATTTGCCGTCCTTAATCTCAACAACCTTCAGCTGAATCAATTTTTGCGCTGCCGGGTATGATAATAAATAGGCTTCTAATACTGGTTCGTTATTTCCAATATTAATTAATTCATCGTGCAATTCTTTTGGTGTAGGCTCCATAATATGGTTTTAAAATGGTTGACAATCTAATTCAACGAAATTTGTACTGTAGAATCCACCCTCACCATCAGCGCCCGTAATTTCATCAAGGCAACATCTGTCCTGACAGGCAACCGTAATTGAGATGTCGAAGAAAAAACTTACAGGCTGCTGTGTTACAACAACGACAATATCGCTATTACAGCCTATAATGCCGATTAACCGATTCTTTAATGGAGTGCTGTCAACAACCAAATCCTCCAATAAAAAGCCACCCATAGCCAATAATTCAGTGTCGCCACATCTTGAAATCGCATCAATAGTTCCCGAAGCGAAAAGAAATATTGTCACCGTATAAGTACAAACGGGAGTGCAATGGGCTGGAGGGGTTCCGCCAGAAGACAAATCGTCTATGGATTGTGCTGAGCCTCCGCAGCAACCGCGGGCTGTGCTCCTAACTTGCTTGGGCGGCATTATTTGTCTGCTGGCCATCTTTGTAGATTAAAATTGTGTCGATTTTATTGTCTTGAATTAGCTTATACAATTTGTCGCGAGCGATTCGACTTTCGGATACCGCATAGCTGCCTTTTTTGTCTTCATAATATTTGCTTCCAGGAGCAATGCACCCTAATAGCTGTTCGTCGGTATTAGCAGGATGAATTTCGATGTATTCGAATCCTGGTACGTTCTTTAATAAATACACCTCTCCATGCTTAGGTGAATTGTAAAACTCGAATTTATATTTGCCAATCGGTATTGCGGTTTTACCAAAGACTTTTATTTGCTTAATCGTCTCGGCAGGCATTAATTGGTTGAGCCCGCGGTCTTTGTCTTCCAGCGTCCAACAGATACCAACACCCTGATAGGTTAAAGCGCCTATGGTGGTCTCGTCGGTAAATAAAAACCTTTTTAATAGTAACATAATTCCGGCAAACAAATAACGTCCTGGTGAATTATTAAATTAAATTTTATTGATACGTAAATATAACTCGGCGCCACGTCTTTAAGAAGGTCTGATTCTTCTTTCATTATGTCAGAACCGTTAGTGCTGCTTGATACCGAATCGAGCTCAACTCTTATTGCCTGGTGGTCTGATTTTTTGAGCCCTTGTATAATACGTTTTAAATCAGACAAGACAAGAAGCTCTGAGTAATTATCATCACAATCAATTTTCGCACGTGGCACAATGGCGACAAGTTTTAAAGGAAGATTTCGTTTAACGATTTGCTGGCAAGATGTAAACTGTTCTTCGGATTCCGTATCCGTAATATCTCCATTCAAACGTATGTAAGCAATTCCAAGTGAAGCGTCCTTGCCGTTGATTCTTTGATACTCGCCTTTGCCTTTATACACCGCAGGATAGGACTTATCTTTATTGACGACTATCTCCGCAAGGTCGTGAACCTCTTCGAATAATCCGTAATCGATTAATCTTTCCGCCAGGTATTGTATTGAATTTTTCATTTATTAAACAACACTTTTAATTCTTGACCAAATATTTTATTTACAGAATCTTTTTCGGCTTTAGACATCTTAAATATTAATCCGCCAAAGTGGTCTTCATTTCCGTGTGCTTTGTCTGAATTTATATCGCGCTTCAAAACGATGTGGTATTCCAAATCAGATACTTTAATTAATCCCGAATCAAAGTCGCTTTTTAAATCGCCCGTAAGATTTAGATTTACTTTGTCTGTTCTCCGGTCAACTGCTTGGCGGAATTCTTTGTAGTTAGGAAAGTATCTTGTTTTGTGCGGCTTGCCGTTGCCGAATGCCTGGTCGCCATGTTTGCCTTGAGGTGGATTGACGCCCTTTAATCTTACCGCTGTTTTAGGATTAACGTAAATTTCATTCTTCGTGTCGTATTGCCCAATGTTGCTGCCGTCCGTTTTTTTGCCGTCCGTAAAAATACGTTTCGATATCCTGGCATGAATGCTTGACACGGCTTTCGTTAGCGCGGCAGATATTACAGCTTGGTCTGCAATTTTGTCCAGCTTTTGTATGTACTCATCTACGGTGCTCATGGCGAAACGTGGGCAAATGATTTGATAGGCGACTCGCAACGGAAGCAATATTTGTCCGTAGGCAGGTTCATGTTTTGTAGAACGGTTTGTAAGGACGTTTCAAATTCTGAATGCGAATTAGCAACAAGCTGCTTTAATTCGTCTTCAGAGAAAAACGCTTCGTCATTAATACGCTTTGAATTTAATAACGCATAATTGTAAATCTCTTCAGCGGTTAGATATAGCAAGGATAATCCTATTGAGCTGGCAATAGAACAGAGCCACGCTTCATAATCGCAAGTAACATTGAACACAATCCCAAGCCCGCCCGTTTCGCTTTGGCGCCTTAGGTTAGTGTCTAAAATATCATCTCCTGCATTTATCTTAACACCGTTGGCAGATATGATTTGGTTGTAAAAATATCCCTTAGAGCAAGTGCCGCAGCCTGTCTTAGACAATTCCGTCTTTAAGCTGTCAATACCTGTTGAATCGTAAATGAGTGCGATATGTAAGTCTTTTTTATTTGATTTATACGCATTGCGAAGCTCTAAGACGGATATATTGTTGGCGTCTGATGTAATTGTTATCACGTCGAGTAATTGTCCTGTCGTGACGTTGTAAACAAGTATATCAACGATTTCTGAGGTTGTAAGCGCAATAGAAAGTTCCGTGAGCTCAAAACTTAGGTATGAGCTAATGTTATTTAGCTCGATTTCGATGCCCTTAAATTCTGAGCCTGTTATTACAACTCGGTTATCTTTTAGGTGTCCGAGCCTTAGGTTTTCAAGAACGCTTTTATTCTTCATCACGGACGCTAAATAAATGGCGAGCTTCTTCTTTAGCTTCTCGATAGCGAGTCCGTATTTGGCTTGATAAAAGTCAAATCCGTTTTTGTATTCCGAGTTGATGATTTTATCGACAAAGGTTTTTGATATGCCAACATCATCAAGGTATAAAGAAAAATCTTCGTTGCTGCAAAGGTCTTTAATTCCTACCAACGTGCTAAAGCAATCGTCTTGGCAGGTTGCGGGGTCGCAATCACCAACCGAGATAGCTTGCGGCGCTCCGTCTATCGTTATGTTTAAATCACCAAAAGTCCGTGACGTACAATTGACATATAATTTATAAATTTGATTTGTGGTGTCTCGTGATAAACTGATGCTTTCTCCTGATTTTAAAATATGCTGGATGAAAGACTTTTTAATGTTTTGGGTTTCGTTAAAAGGAATTGGAGCAGGTATCGTTACCGTTGCTCCATCAATTACAATAGATACAAATTCCGGAACAAAGCCTGTTGAGGCTTCGTCCGGAATTTCGTATAAATAGGAACACTTCATTGGCTTAGGTGTTTACTACCTTGATTGAGTTTACAAAGTTTACACCATTAAATTCATCGACCGTGTCGTACAAATTGTCTGGCATACCTACCACTTTAGTAGTTGCAAACATTTCAAGGTAAATTTTACCGCAGCTGACCTTGGTGTTGAAGTCGATGATGATTCCTGTTTTCGGGTCACGTATCGCCCGTGGGTGATAGTCTGAACCGATTTTAATCAGGTCTTGCATTTCCGCATCGTCCCACGCTTCGTTTTTCGAGTACTGTAAAAGCACAAGAGCAGAAGGTTGTGTTGCGATTGCAAATTCATTACCGCCTAACGCTGTCGCCATTTCCCTGTCATAAGCAATCGCCCTGCCATACAAACGCATTATGTCAGCAAGGTTGACGCCTTGGTTGGCGCAACATCCTGCTAAAATTCTGCGGAAGTATTTATAGAGCAATGTGCCGCTGAAGAAGGCTTGGTTGGCGCAATATCCTGATTGACGGATTGCTAAATCGATATCCTCCATGGTGAATGGAAATATCTCATCAGTTGTACCCGTTTTTAAGGTTGGCACCTCCAAGTTTCCGCCAACAACATTATCAACAGAAGCTCCCCAGGCGCCTACCAGCGCGGCAACTTGCTCTGCGGTCTTTTCCCACAGCTTCCACATTAATCCGTCAATCATTCTTTGAATGAGGTTGACGTACATTTCACCGTTGTTTTCGCAAACGTCTTTCCAGTCATCGAGGGTGATGAATTCCTCGACAGCTACGTTTTCTTCGGTGTCAATAGTGTAATCTGTGCAAAAGTTTCCGCGAACGGTTTCAGCCGTACAGGAAGGATTGGTTCGATTCTCTTGAATTTGGTCTTTGGTCAAACGCTGCCAATGAGTCAGTGTTACTGTCCTTACTTTGCCTTTTCCGGGGTTTACTTTTGTGCGGAGTGCGCCAGAATTTATTGGGCTGGTTAGCCAGTCCAATATTGGCATATCTTCACGAAGCATACCGGAATTGCACGTCAGGAAATTGTTGTTCAACGAGTCCTGAATATTAGGACACGGACATAATACAAGTGAACGTGACATTGGTATTGTTTACTAAGATTAGACTCTTGTTTATTGTCCGAGCCCTAAAGGACACAATCGGTTTCAATGCCATCCGAAAAGGCACTTGCTTGTCGCTATTATTTTCCAGCTAAAGGATGCAACTCCCTTGCTGATTGTACGGGTGCGCCATTTACCTGTGCTGGTTGACCTGCGACTGTTGGTTTAACCTGCGTACTGAAGGCTGGCTTGCCGTTAAATTCGTTTTTAAGGTTTATGCCCTGCGATACCGCGAGCTCGTCAATTACTTCATCCAGGCTTTTTAACTCACCTGCTATTTTGGCGGAAGGCATTTGTTTTTTTGTTTTCTTGTCCAACACAATAAAGTCGCCGGACTTTTCATCCAAATCAACTTCGAACTTTTCTTCGAGTATAGCATTGAAGCCAAGTTTTTCAATCTCTGAAATACCTTGTTTAAATTTATACTCGCCCAGTTTGGCTTTTTTATGGTCTGAAATCTTACCGCTGCGAGCCTGAACAATTACTTCCTGCTTATATTTCTCGTGTTCGGTTATTGCAGTTTTGCGACCCTCTTTTTCTTCTTTGATTCTCTCGTTTGCCTTTTCGAGTTCTTTTTCCAGTCGTTTAACATTTACGTCCGTGCCAGCAGCGCCTTGGGTTTTCGCTTCGTCAATAGCCTTGTTGCCGCTTTCAACCAACAAATCAAAACTCGTTTCCAAGATGTCTTCAACTTGTTTGTCAGTAAGGTGCTCTGCCTTTAATTCCACGCCGTGTTTTTTAGCGATGGCTTTGACTTTGGTTTCAAGGCTGCCAATTCTCGAACCAGTGATTTTAGAAATTAACTCCGAGTCTTTTTCGGCCGTTTTACGATTGACGAATTTTGTTTCAAATTCTTTTTTGAAGTCATCAAGGGTAACATCTTCCTTGAAGCCTAAGAAGGTTAAGATTTCTTTTGACATTTTTTATTTAGATTAAGATTGTTCGGGTGGGATAGGAATTGTTTCGGCGCCAGGGTGTGTGGTACCTGCGAGCATAGACGCAAGGTCTGGAGGCGCCTGCTCATTAGTTGCTGCGGGCTTAATTACTTTGGTTGGCTTGTCAGGTCGAGGCTTGCGAAAATATGCTAAGTATTTTTCGTCCGCCATCGGGTCTGAAATCACGAACCCGATTTGTTTCATACGGATTTCGTTAAATGCAATTTTAGGCACCAGGTGTTTAACTTTTTTAAGTTTACTGACGCACCGGATTAGAAGATTGGTTTTTGACATTTGCTGCAAATTTATATTTAATTTTTAGATATCCAATTCTTTACGTAAATCTTTTGAAGGTTTAAAGTAACCTTTTTTGATGTTGCGAAATAATACATCTTTTGGCACATCAAATACGGATACAGGCATTATGGAATGACCACACCGATAACCGCCAGCGTATTTAAAAATGGTATCTTTATTGGTGTTGACGTGCTTGCCGCCCCATTTTAATTCCGCCCACGCTTGCACCTCTTGTTTACTAAAATATTCGTTAGACCTCGATATGCAAAATTCACGAGAGGTAGGCAAGGTGTCGCCCGAGTAAAAAAACCATTCAGCATTAATGTCTTGTGATATCGCCTGTGTATAGCTGCGGTCGCTTACCGCAAAGGTGTCGTAAGCTACTTGGGTCGCGTATTGATTTAGCTTGCCTTCTTTGGTCTTGCTCCCGACAGCTAATTCTCTTATCGTACGCAATGTGGCCTTAAAATCAGCGTTCGTGTACACTGCCTCAGAGATAACTGTTTTAAGGGGCTCTATGTACGCTTTATCAAGGCTTATACCTTGCAGCACTTGTATCGCCTCCGCTTGGCTTCGTTTCTTAATCTCTTTTGCTATTTCGGTTTCTATCTTCTTGACCTTAGGAAACGCTTTAGAGAAATAATCAAATGTAAGACTATCTTGAACACCAATGTCTTTTACGAAACTTTTTACGGCATCATAATAGTCTGTGGACTTGAGAACTTTCTTGAGCTCTGCGTTGATGTCGTCCGCGATACGGAAATTCTTCTTTGATTTAACAAGCCTGCCGCCCTCGACATTTAATTCCGCGAGCAATTCAAGAATGTTGTTGTACGCTTGAAGTTGAGCCTTGTCAACTTGGGTTAAAAACTTATCAGGCACGGATTCTATCCGAGCTGCTTTTTCTTCCAGTATCTTCTTAAGAGTGTCCTTCATTAATTACCGCTGATAAACGGTTCGGCTTCAACTTCGACAGGTATCTCTGCCGTAATTAATTCCATTTGTGATTTAGCGAGCTGCATCATTTTCTCTGCCAGTTCAGATATGGGCGTTGATAAGAACTTTTCAATGCCGCCAAGTTCTTTGATAATCATATTTGTCAAAGTAACAGGACTGTCATGTAAATAAATTTCCCAATCTGCGACAAGGTTACGATTCTTTTTCACGATAATATCCTCTGGCGTGTGTGTCAACAACCTGTCTACGACAATTATAAGTTCTGTAACCTTAGCGGATTGAGTGTCTGTGGAATAAAAAGATTTTAAATACTGTACCATCATTGCGTAGATGATAAAGTTTGGCGCGCCTGCTTTTGTTGCTTCGGATATTCTAATTAAATATTCGCTCTCCGTCATTAAGTCAAACGATACAGGCTTCTTGTATTTTGGCTGGACAAATTTTGTGCCATAACGCATCTTACCTATCGTGTCAACACAAAAAAATGTCATGTCGTGAATCTGGTCTGATTGCGGCCGGATAAAAGCATACATCGCCTTATTGTCCAGCATCATATCCGTGGCTAACAGATTTTCTTTTCCCTGCACCTCTGAAGATGATGTGTGCAAGTGAAGGACTCTTTTGGCGCGAAGCTCGTCCTCATGTATTTTTTTATTTAGCCAGTCCATAATTGAAGGGTCTGGAGAAACATATTCTACGGGCTTGGCGTTTTCAAATCCTGCATCATTGGGCGACATTGAAGACCTTGGTTTTAATAATAAAAGGCCTGTAGGCGACAATCGTGTTTTCATTCCCGACCCGTGGCAAGACGGACATTGGATGTTCGCTTGTTTTACAGTATCAAACACCTGTCCATTTTGGCAAATCGTAGACGTACTGTTCGCATCTGTATAAGGCGCCTCACACAAATCTCCATACATTATTTTTATTGGGTAGGCACAATTATAAATACTCAACATCAGGTTTGTTGCATTAAGCAGCACAAGGTCAAGAATGTCGACAGCGTACAAGTAAGGCGATTGCCACACTAAATTATCTCCGTATATGCACGGAATGCCTTTGCAGCGACGAGCAGGAACATAACCCAGGTTATGTGGCAGGAATTCTTCGAGGTTAAAAGTATAGTCGACAAAGTTTCCAAATTGAACGACTCTCTTTATTGTTTCTTTGTCGTAATATTCAAAAATCATTCCCTTGTTTTCTAACTTCGTCTTGTATCTTACCTCGGATTTTTCTTCGCTTAAAACCAAGTACCACTCGTCTTCCTCGAACGCGATAATATTTTTCGACAAGATGTTATAAGGCAAAGGCTCAAACATTTCTGTGTTAGCGATTGTTCTTGTGATGCCGTCTTCTGCTGTATCAAATTGAACATCTCGTGGTCGAATAACAACCAACCCCATCGCATCGATGGTCTTAAACTTAGGAAAAAGGTCTTTGATATACGTAGAAAAGTTTCCATATTTCGGAAGCATATCAAGATAGTCTTTTAGGGTTTGCTTATTCTTAACAAGCGTGTCGTCTTCTTTCTGGAACTCCATGCTGTCCTCATAAAAACACCTTTTAAGGGTGTTAAGAAAGTCTATAAAAATCGGCAGCGTAACGCCTTTAAAATTATCTTTTAAGTAATCAAATTCGTCCGCTTGAATTCTGGGACTCTTATTAAGGAACAAGAGTTCCGGAAATACACCATGTTCGGAATGGACGCGAATCCTCTCATACATTGAAACAGAAACCTCATGCACGTCTCCGAATACGGTGCAATTTAATTTACCGTCTTGCTTATAGATGTCCGCCTTAGAAGACATTGCCGCCTTCTTGTATTCGTTGACAGCAGCCATAACCTTTTCGGTTATCTGTTCGTCAGTTAGTTTTTTCATGCTGCGATTTTTAATTTAGTCTGCATCAACTCCCACGACTTGGTTAGCTGGCAGCCTTTCTTGCCTCTGCAAGATTTGATTTTTCTGATTTTCATATTGTAGAATGTTTGTTCGAGATATTGGACGAATCATTTTATTATTACCGAGTCTTAAAACTAAGTGAGCCCGTATTGGCACTCTTATACGGCCGTTCACAAGCTTCTGCCACTCTTGCAAAATTCTTTGGTAGCCCTTGTAGTATGTAGCCTTAAAGCGAACATCAAACTCGAAGTAATAACTGTAATGAATAAATTTCTGTTTTAATAAAATAGTCTTGCCGTTTCCGCCTTGCATGATAGGCGGTTCGTGTGTCTGTAACTCTTGTCCATTCCATTTCCATAACCGCGCCCAGCTGAAACTTGACCACTCTCCGATTGCTACTAAATCTATTCCCATTAGGTGAACGAAACCACACGCTCCGCAATTTGCGCCTTCGTTATTTAAGTCGATTTCTGCCTGGACAATATCAGCCAATTCCCATTGTTCGTCGGCGTCTACTTGCCACAGGTAAGTATTATCGATTTCATATACACCGCGAAGGTATGTTAGTGCATAATTAAATTGTTCGTCCTTGCTTTTCCAAGGCGTCTCCCTTTGAAGGATTTTAATGTTAGGATATTTTGGTATAAGTGAATTAAGATATTCTATTGTGCCGTCCAGCGATATTGCAGGAAGGTTTAATTTGTTATTTCCGCCCGAGCCAAAGTTATCTGACAGTCCATCTACAACGACCCAAACGTCAAACATTTCTGCCATTCGTTTTGCGAACCCGCGATTAAGCAAGTGGTGAAGCCCGTTGTAGATTATAGTGACCGCGACTCTCATATTTTTATTTTTGCAATTAGCCAGCCAAACTTATCTTCGCCTTGGTGAATTATTTCCGCATTGTATGCCACTTCCGTTATCAGCCTTTTTGATTCGTGGTGTTTGATATGATTGATATCATCTAACGCGAGTATAAAATCTTTCCTGGCATTTTCTACCACGTATAAAAATTCCTGCAAGCCAAGATGACCTGCGCTGTCTAAAACAACCAAGTCTGGCTCACCGTCAAATCTCGCAAAACATTCTTCTAATAAATTATACCGGCTCGCGTGTGCAATTTCTCTGGTATAATCTTTTGGGTTTACAAAGTCGACAATTATATCTTCCGGCAAGTGTGCATAATTTAAAGGTGTGGTAAATGCTTCTTCTTTAGAAACCGATACTCCGCTCAGGACTTCAAATTTGCAGTAATGATTGGTAAGATAAAAAGCTAAATTCTTTTTTGACAACTCGACATTTCCCTTGTCTGATTCAATGCTGTAAAGAATTGATTTTACTTGCGACAATATACACGCTTCAATAATTGCTTTCGTGGTGCCAGTGCCGTGGTATGTTCCTGTTTCGATTATTCGCATCGGGCGGTATTCTTCTATGACCTGTTTTAGGGCAAGGCATAATCCGCTTGAAGCACTAACTCCGTTTAGGCAAATATCTTTTGCGAGTCGCATTCTTTCCACGTTTTTGAAAGCAGGGTACGGTCGTATTGACTTGGCACTTTGCCGTTAGGATAATAAAATAATTTGCCGGTAGTCTTAACCATGTCTGTGAAATTGCACAAAGAAGAATCAATGCAATGAATCTCCGCAGCGTTTTCTACAACTTTGAGCCAATCAAAAACCGTATGGTTGCCCGTAGGCTGGAACAAGACGATAGGCAATTCTGTTTCTGGTTCAATAGCTCCTCCATAATCCGATTCGCAATGCACTAAAGCATAAGGTTCCGTTGTTACGACTTTAGCAAACAACTCCTCTTCGCGTTCTTTATTTCGGTTCCATTCCAGTAAGTTTTTCTTAATCTGAACATCCATGCAAAGCAATTCATATTTCGCTTCTACAAAAGAATTAAACCTGGTTTTATTTTTTTGCCACCATGCTTCAGGTTGCCCGCCCTGCCCAAAACTTAAATCAATTTTCTTTTCATATTGTGCTATCGTTTTTTCAATCGGCTTGCAGTAATTGATATATTGGAACATGGTGTGGTACTGTTCTGGCAGCAACCAATCAACGACATGGGTTTTCGATAGTTCCTTAATGGCCGGAAGTAAAACCAACACATCGCCCACCTTGCCTTTTTGGATTATCATTAACCTGGGCTTAAATAAAGTTTCAGATAAAATTACGGGCGGCAATTCTCGGTAATCACCAACCACTCGGTTGTCTTGTGTATAGTTCCTGACGTTGGACTCGTGCAAGTGAATTGACTTAATTGTCTTTGCAGGGTTAATTATCTTACCGTACGCTTTGCCTGCTTCGTATGCAATACGATTGTCGCAGCCAGGACTTCCGAAGGTGTAATCTCCGTGGGTGTCATCTTTATACTTGCCCTTAAATATCCAAACGTCTTGGCTTAAGCCGTAATTAAATAAAATATCCTTGCCGTGGCGCCTATCCCAACGCGACAAACCAAGAAATAAATTATCGAAATTTAGCTGCTTAATATAATTACAATGTGATGACTCAAAAAAGATGTCGGCATTGGTAACGATATTTATTCCATCACCTGTTAGCCTGAAAATATCTTTGAAGGTTGGTCTGTGGTCGCTTGGAATCTCGGTCACCTTTTTATGCTTGACAGGCAAATCTGATTCGCAAATAATGACAATCCTGTCAATTTCCGGATTAGATATGTTTGCTTGAAGGCAGTTTAGATATTCTTTATTGCGCGATTCTTTTTCGTCCTTGTAATAGGTGGTAAATAAAGTTATCTGCTCGCCTGTCTTTGCGTTATCATCACGACCCAGCTTTTTAATCTCACTTACTACTTCTTTCTTGGCAGGCTTAGAAGATTTATTTGAATGCTTTGGGCGGATAAGGTTATTTGAGCGGTGTATGTAGTTCATCTTATGAGCCCTGAAATAATTCCTGCCCAAGAGCCTGTCGTAGAGTTCAACATAACGAAGACGGGTAACACCCCACCCCCCATAGATTGACAGTATTAGATACTCTTTAAGAAGCTCTGCGTCTTTTTGCTTTGCGAACGTATGCCCAAAGAAGATATACTGTTTAAGGCGTTCGTAGCCCATCTGCGCTAAGGTTACGTTGATATATAACTCGTCGGGCTGCGATTGCCCCCATGTTGAGCGAAGTTTATTAAGCGGAAGCGGGTTATTATAATTTTCTTTAAGCCGTGCGAAAAAGTGTTCGCAGTATTCGCCCTTACGGATTAACTGTATGCTTGAATTGGTGGCAGGAAATTTAGTTTCAGGTTTAAGATTAAAGTGTTCGTAAACATCGTCCATCCACGCCCAAATCATATTTGGAAAATCGCGACCCTTTTCTAATGTCGTCTCGTCCAGTATATGAATGTAATAATTGCCCGTCTGCTCCTCAAATATCCGGCTGATGTCTTGCGTAACAACCGCGTCCACATCCAGGTACAATGTTTCGTCATAAGGTATTAAGTCATATAAATTGATTTTAATGTTTGCGGGGTCTAACCGTCCTTCTTTCCATAGCAAGTCTTGAGGCAGTTCGTAAAAATCATCAAACACCGTTTTTTCGTATGCTTGAAGATATCGAATGTTGTCATCGTGCATTAGTCCTATTCGTAAATTAGGATTGAAATGTTTTATAGAAAAAGCAAGGTTGTATGCCATATAAACATACGCCTTGTCGCCAAACGCAATTAAAAAAATTCCTTTTGTTTTCAATTTAGGTTAAGTTAAACCTAAAAGGTGTCAGCCTTACGGGGCTGGCGTCTTTTAGTTGTTATCAATAATGCCTGGCGGGGCATCGTGCTGGGTGGGCATTTGCAAGGATTTCCATGCAAAGTCCATATCAAACACCTGTGGCGTTTTGTTTGTGTCTGCTACGACACGGTCACCTGTGAAGCGAATTTCTTTGTCAATGAAAGTTACTTTTTCAGGATAGCCGTCCGTTTCGCACTCAAACAAAATAAGCCCGCCTATACTTCTTCCCGATGCTAATCGATTGTAAAAATCGATATTGTTTTCTGACACATTGAAGTCCTTGAAAATACCCGCACGGTTGTACGTGGTTAAATTCTCAACACCGCAAGATGTAGTCGGGTCAGTTTGTTCGGCAGAGGCTTTGTTTATTCCCGCCTTAATGTTTTTGACCAGCTTCGCCCTGCCAGCATCAATTTCTGCCTGAACCTGTGTTGCATCGCTCGCGTCCGTAACCTGATGGTCACATTCAAGAATGATTGCATTGGAAAATCCAGAAGCGATTGGTGCTCCACAATTTACTATACTAATTTCGTGGTCACCCAGGTTTTCGCAGTTGTAATTGAGGCAATTTGCCATGATGTTTTTGGCTAATGTAGGGCTTGAACCATATTTTAATGCCTTGGTTCGGCGTGGCACCGTAGCGACTTCGCAAAGTTATAAATATTTTTTTAGATGTTTCTCATAAATTTAACATCGGTATCTGCTAATTGAATTTCAAATCTTACAGCGGCTAAATCTAATTGGCCTGTCTTCTTCCACTCTGGTATGTAATCGCCCTGCGGGCAGAAGTAATCCGTAAAGGTGTTAGTGCTGGGTTCGCCTATACGGAACGTCTGTGACGCTCTCATTAACCGTATGGCGTCATGTAACCATTCTGGCACCTCTGCAATAACAAGTATCCAAACTTTTTCTGACTGGCTGAAGTTTTTACGCTTGCTTCCTTCGCTAAATAAATAATCGCTGGAGTCTTGCGGATAAGTTGGATTGATTCCCTTGACCGGTAGCCGTTGCTGCAATGCGAATCCGGTGTCAAAGAAATTGAATCCAAAAGCGTCATCCGTATTCGTTGCCGTTATAAATGAAGTACATGGAAAAGATTCTTTGTATCTTATACATCTCGAAATAAAGGCAGCTTCAAAGGGTTCTACCCGTTTCACAGATATATTATCTACAACTATTTTGCCAACAACACTTGAATTGAATTTAAACCGTACCCCAAAGTATTGAGGCGGAGGGTCTGACATTGGGTCTGGTGCCGCATCATTCAAAAACACGATGTGATGCCCTACGGTTGCGGGATAACTTACCGCACCGACTGTCATTCCTAACAATACTTCCATAATTATATTAGCCGGGTCTGCGTTAGATATTACATCGTATTCGATTTTATAGTTATGAGGACCTTCAGGAACTTGCAATGGATTGTTGATGTCGTTTGAACTTCCGTTCCAATAATTTTTTAAATCAATAGTGGATGTTGACGCAGCTACATTTTCGGCAGTTAATTCTTCTGCTACGATACTGATATATAAATTAATATCGGTTATGAACTGAACCCAATACGCTCCAAGAATATTTACAAACTCTCCGTCTGTAATAATTTCTTGAAATTGAATGGCGCAAAAATCATAAACATAAAGTTGGTAACATCCGTAAGGCACCTTCTCATCAAACTCATCACGAAGTGTCTCGAAACGAAAGCATACGGTTACAAAGTCCTCGAAGTAATTAAATGCACTGGAAGGCAAATCAAGAATAAAATCTCCATCGGAATTACGAAGTTCGATTTTATAATCTTGCTTGAGCAAATAAATATAAACTCCGCTGATGCATCCGTCAAAGTCAGCATCAGCATAAAAAGACAATAGGCTGTTATTTGTTGGCGTAGTGAATATTTTATAGGTCTTGTTTTCGTCTGCCTCGACCAGAGGTATGCCGTCAACTATCGCTGTTATCTTTCCGATACCTCTGCCCGAGATAGTGAATTCTATTTGATATAATTCTCCGGCATCTAACTGAATGGAATTAGTTAATGTATCCGCAACACCAGGAATTTTGCATAGTGAAGAAATACCTATTGTCCATTCATCAGCGTCAAATGTCCAGCAGTCTGTTTGTAATAAAATTAATTTCACTTCGCTAATCTCTCCAACAAATCCGTTGACAGTTATTCCTTTCATTGAGAAATCCGTTCCCGCTCCAGAGGTTATTAGGATGTTTTGCGTGCTCGCACCAAAGACATTTATTGCTATCAACGAACCGCCTACATTGAATTGAATGTCACCGTCGGCGCTGGCTTCGAAAGTAACTTTTAAATTATAGCTTGAATTTGGCACCACTCCGCCTATCTGTGCCATAACGCCATTAGATATCGCGCCTCCGAATGCCTCCGCCCAACCCGAAGTTTCATTTAATCGCCAAGAACCATAAAGACTTGAATATGCTCCGAAATTCCACGTGATTGCCATACGTTGGCAGGTTACATTGTCGATGTCAGCAGCGAAAGCAGCGTTGCCGATAATTGAAAATGTCGTATAGGCAACGCCAACATTGTCCGAGCTTCGTGTTGATTTTAAATAAACAGTATAGGTTCCGTTGCCCGATATTAAAGAGCTAAATTGTTGCTGCGAACCCGAAACAAATTTCACCCTCATGGCGCCCGCCACATAATTGCTTATCGTAAAGATAATCTTATACATTGCATTGACAACCGTGGGCGTTATTGTTTGCGTCATCGTTTCATCACCAGCCGAAGCAACCTTAGTTGCCACGCCAGCAGCAATAGACCACGAAGGTTGTGTGACCCAAAAAGAAGTATTGCCGAAATCTGAGTTACTAATAAAATTACCGCCCGCATCATCAAACTCGGGGTCGACAATAGATTCCTGGTCGGATTCAATAGCAAGAAAATTTCCATCACAAGCAATACTTGGCTCGCAAGGCGTTTGCTTAAATTGCATACACAAAGGGTCGTCCGGTTGAGCCATCGCGCAATATGTACGCTCATCACATCCGCAGTCCTCTGAGGTTGGTCTTTTGTTAGGCGTAAATCCTAAGGGTTGATATGGTATATTAATCAGCGACATTGAATGATGATTTTAGAATTATGTTTGCCATCTGCTCTTTGTGATTGTATTTGATTTTGTCAATCCATCCTTTGTATAACCTGTTTCTTGCTTGAGTTAAAGCAACAGCGTACAATCCGCGAGTGTTATTTTTGATGGTTTGGAACTCCTGCAAAGTTAATGGATAATCTAATTGCATTTGAACCAGCTTTACATCTGCTGGGTCATAATCAGCATAAAGACCTCCGGAGGTTGGTGTCTGAAATGCAAAAAATCTTGTATCGGGCTTCAACGTAAATATTTGGTGGACAGGTTGTGTAAAGGTGCCTGTTAATCTTAATTGAAGTATTGACCGAACAAGAGCGCCTGGCGCAGGTGCGTAAAATTGACCTGACATAGTAAATACAAAATTACCATTCCCTAATGGTAGCGAAGTATTGTGGACGTTATAAAGCTGTATTGCCGGTTGACCGAGAAAGTTATCTATAATAAACCAAACCTCCATTGAATTAATTCCGCTGTATAAACCCGACACGTTATACCTGACCGTGAATCCAAATGTATAGAAGCCGACTTCAGGACAGGTATATGTCGCCAAATCAAAGTTTCCTCCGAAGTCTATTTCAGTATTATAAACAAGAGGGTCAAAGGCAAGTGGTGTGCCACCCAGCGGAATAGGCGGTACTGTAATATCCGACCATTGCTTGGACGCGGTTATGTTACCCTGAAAATCATTGCTCAAAATATTTATAAAACTTGCAATGGAGCCTTGGAATGTAGCGAAGTGGCTCAATGCACTTTTGGAATTTATTAAGCCCATGTTATAAAACTGCGGTGGCGTGGCTCCGTATGGGTTAGACATTTTGGCATCGGCGGTCAATGCTCCGATATTTAGATTCTCAACTTCTATCCAACACAATTCATCGTCCCAATCCGGATTGTTTTGAACTAAACTGTCCTCGATTACATTGCTGCTCAATACAACATCTCGAACAAGGTCTAACGTGTTGTCTATATTACATTGACCCAAAATGTGCATTTCTTCCTCCTTAAAACCATTAAAACGAACATTCTCTAACCATGACAGGTAAGTGAAGTCTGCGATGGTTTGACTCCCGAATTTAACCTTGCCGTATAATTCCGTTTCTTTTATTGAGGCAATAAAGGCTATCGGGTCTGTAAATGTCATTACCTGGGTAGTGCTGTACCAATAAGCGTCTTCCTCTATTCTTAAAATTGGTTTGTAGTTTATATCGTACTCGATTGCGAAACTGCATTTACGGGTACGATAAAGGTTTTTAAACATACGCTCAAACGAAGTTGCCCAATTTGGCGTTGATAGGCCGCCTGTTCGTATAGCATAACCGTTGGTGACCATAATTTGTAAATCGTTGAGAAGAAAATTACTTGCAAACCCAACTTCTCCGTCACTCATAAAATCTACTAAATAACGAAATACATCATACAAGAAAAACGAAGGCGCTTCGTCAACAAATGCCCCGGTATCGCACCTAAACATATCTACATGATACACCGGCGCCTTAGTTATCGAAATATCGTTCTTTGACCTGCCCGCATTGGGGACCGTGGATATGGATTTGTTATTATTTATCCTGGCATAAAAAGAATCGTCTATTAATTTGCACTTTGCCTCTCCGTGTAATTCACTTAATTTTATTGAAGCGTTTAAAATCTTGCCCTGAAAAATTCTTGTAATCACAACTCCGTCAGGTTCAATCCATTCAATAACAATATCCGTCTCATCGCAGATTCCGGTGCCATAAAATTTATTATAAAAATAACGGTACATGTCACCAACAAAAGTCAACGTGACATCTAATGAAACTAACAATCCTTTCAACGTGCTCGCATCGCGTTCCAATGTAGACACAATCCCTTCCCAACCGACAATGTTGCCGACTTCATTAACTATGCTTCCGTCTATGGTAAATCGATATGCCATTTTAATAGACTCCGTAAATTCTAAAACCATAAATTGTCCAAGTTCCTAATCCAGCCACAACGGTAACCTGGATAGAATATGGAGCGACATTTGAAGCTCCCGACCATTTAAGACTTGCAGCAAGTTTCCAAAGGTCTCCTGCACCAGTAGCATCTTGTTTTAGATTAATAGTTTGAAAGGTCGTTGTTCCTAAGTTTCCTTCAATAGCAAAAGACACTTCGTTAGTCGCATTGGCAACTCCAGAAAGACCGACCTCGGTTTCTAATATTATCTGTGAATACGGTGTCAAATCGGGCGTGGTCAACGGTCTCGATAACAGCGATGTCGTGGTTCCGGATGTATCCGTTTCATTTGACGCGATAAGAACGACCAATCCCTGTGGTCTATCCCATGCCGCATTGCCTCTATAAAATTGCATTGAATCGTTAGGTGCTTTTGGTAGGAACCCGTGCTTGGCGGTAGTCACATTGTTTGTCGTTATATCCGAAGTCGATAAATCAGCGTCTGCCACCTCTTCAAATGTAGCGGTGCCTGAGCTCACTTGTCTTAAAAATTTATTTGTCGCTGTCGTATTCCTTGTTATTTCACCAAGGACGCCTGCATTATTAAATAAAAGCTGTTTGTCTGTTCCGCTGGTTATTGTTGTTGTGCCGATAGTTAAACCGCCTGCTGACATCGTTTCAATTTTATCACGAACCGCATTCTTGGTAGGCACTTCAAAAGAGCCGTTCCAACCTGTAGCATCGTACGCCTCATCAGGTACAGACTGGTCCGCGCTCCAGGTATTTGCCGCTCCCAAGTTCAATCCTATTGTCCTTGCCGCGCTGCCATTATATGTTCCAGAAAAAGTTAATGTTGAATTCGTAGCTGTCAAATCCGCAAGGCTGGAACCGAGTGCTATTCCGCTAATGGTACTATTGGCTAACATGGTGTTTAATACGGAGCCGACATCAATAGTCCAAACAGTTCCATTGGTACTCGTAGTTATGTTTCCGAAGTCGGCGCTGGCTATGGATAACAACGGAGTGCCGTCAGTATAAGTCAAACTCGAATTAACCATTCCGCCAACGGCATCCTGTGCCATTTCGTCTGTATAGGTAGTGACCTCAGATGCAAGAATGTAATTGGTAAGCATTGATGCCGTGTCACCGTAAATTAAATAATTCACCAGCATTGCAGCGGTATCTGAAATATTTAGTTTGAGTGAGTTGGCGTATGCGGAAGCGACCTTAGTGGTATCTACAGATAGTTGATTTAACGCATTACCGATAATCGTTATTCCGTCTTTCTTGATTTGCGAAGCATTGAATTGACTATACCCTTGAATCGATATCAAGAATAAAATTGATGTGATTATTTTTTTCATATTTTTATATTTAGATGTTTCCGTATGCTTCGACATTATCTCCTGTCATCGGTGCTTCTGTGTGTGTGCTGTCCGTACCCGATAAAGTATAGCCATTTACAAGTGCATTGTGAACAAGCTTCTGCCCTTGCCAGAATATTTGCAATGGTTCTGACGACCAGCGAAAGACCGTGTTTATTCCATTTATCGCCCCCGAAACCAACGTCAATTGAGAAAATATCACCAGCCCTGTAATGGTCGTTACCATAGCAAGTATTTTGGTTTCTAAATCTGCTGCTGATACCACGACTGGTGTGGTCACATCGTTCCAATCTATCTCCAATAGCCTGCGCGATATGCGAGCAAGTTCTTGAACGTGCCAATAAATAGAAACAATATCTCCGCTGACTACCGTTTCAATATAAACCTTTTTCGCTACGTGCTGCAATATGCCGTCATCGAATATTATATACCTGCCGCTGTCTGTGATTGTCCAGGCCATTAGAATCTACGTGGGTCTATGTAATTGTTTAACTGGTTTGCGATAGCTTTAGCAAGAGCGTCTACGTTTGTTATCGACACTCCTTTTTTTAATGCTCTGCCCATGCCATACTCATCCAAGAAGTCTTGGTTGTTATTCAACTTCAATGATTGTACTATGTTATCAGCAAATGATTTTGAATCTTGCTCTTTGCGTTTCGTTTGCGCTGCAATTAAAGCGGGATAGACGTAAAATTCCATGATATGGTCTTCCATTTTATTATCTATCATCGCATCAACCATGGTGCGGTACTTTTTGGTTTGCGGTGCTGGAACAACTTGAGTTCCTTTGGGCATATGAATCATTTCTTGCCCCTCTTCACCTACAATGCCTAATCCGGTGTCTTTCCTGCCCTTAGTGCCATGCTTAAATGGCAAAGGTGTTGCGGTAACAATAATTAATTCAGCTGCGGCTATGATTGCCTTAGCAACATTTAAGCTCGCTATCGCTTCTGCAAGTATTAAGCCTATTTTAAATATGGAAAACAGTTTTTCGCGCTGGGCTTCTTTGCGCCTCTCTTCTTTAACCGCATCTGCGACCTTTTTCTCGGCAACAATTTTACGCTGGGCAATTTCATCGGAACGCTTCCTGTAATCCTGCTCACTAATTAGTTTCTTAGATTTTTGGTCTTCTAACTGTCGAAGCTCTATGTCCTGCTGGTCGGTTAGTGCATCGAGTTCCGCTTGCAATGCTGAAATTCGGTTATCGGATTGCACTTTTAACAAATTATCTACCTGCCCTAATACAGACGTCGCGACATCTACCACATCTTGCATCACTTCTCGGAAGTTGTCGGCTATTTGGCTGTCTATCGTTTTAAGATTAGCAACTAAATCGTCTTCGATAATTAATATCGCAAGGGCTTTTTCTTCTGCGGTTTTTTTACTTTGGTTTGCTGCTTCGATTTCTAATCGCGCTTCTTCTTCCAGTATCTGCCTTAAGGCAATCAGTTCCGTATTGTTTAACTCTTGTAGGTTCTGAAGCTTGCGAGCTTTTAAGCGTTCGTTGATTTGTGATTCAATTTCTAACCTGCGTTCCGCTGCTTTGCGCTCATCTTCCGTTGCCGCTTCAAGGTTTTTATTTAAGTCGTCTTGGAACTTTAAATTTATTTTGCCTAAATCCTGATTCTTTTTTAGGTTGATAAGAATAATTGCCTCCGCGGTTCTTTGTGCAATCGATTTTTCAATTTCACTTAAGCCGCGCAAATCAACTTCGACATCTTTTAAGCTTGCTTGGTCTACTTCCGCTTTTAATTGAATCTTTTTAGCTTCGTCAGGCTCAACGTCAATTCTTAATTGCTGAATTTGTTCAATTAGTTTGCGTTCACGCTCCAGAGCTTGTTCTTTTCTACGTTGTGAGGCTTCGAGTTGTTTAGACTTTT
>Ga0105347_1000049_pt1 | contig 50817 bp, 40 predicted proteins | sample EasRivMeERMLT890_FD_89677 | JGI IMG/M metagenome (GOLD analysis project Ga0105347, IMG submission 89677) | Soil microbial communities from meander-bound floodplain in the East River, Colorado, USA - East River MetaG ERMLT890 | ecosystem: Environmental > Terrestrial > Soil > Floodplain | place... | reverse complement strand
AGCGGCTGCCGATGAAGATGCCGCTGCCGAGGTCAAGGAAGCTGGTGACAGTCCCGATGCCAATCGCGAGCCGAGTGCCGTTCCAGCGGTCGGCTACACGGCGATGCAGGATGCTTCCGGTGCCGCGAATATGCCTCCGGCCGAAGAGGGCGATAAGGTTGAGCACAAGGGCGCGGCTGCTCGTGCTCGCGGTGACGACCGTGGCGGCAAGCCGACCCAGATGCCGGCTCAGCGCACTCCTGCTTCCAGTGGAATCGGTGGTGACAAGAAGGACGACGACAAAAGGTAAGTTTTCCGCCAGCCTGCGGAGCTTGACGTCCGTCGCAGTTCCGCGCTGCGGCGGACGTTTTCTCAAGAAGGAGCTAGACGGAATGCCCACCATCCCCGGCCCTGTGGATGATGCTGGCAACATCACTGTTCCCGCTGAAGGCGGGGCGACAATCCCCATTAAGGAAATGTCTACTGATGAACCCTCTGAACAAATAGATATCTCATCGCTGCCGCTTAACTTCTATGTCGCTGGTCGCTTTGAAATAGTTCCGGGGCCAAATCCTAATGATGTTTTCGGTCGTCTTTTGGTTATCACTGAAGCGAATGCCGACATACTTTCCACTAAAGGTCATCCGTTTCAACTCCTGGATCTTACAGATCCTGACGTCCCTATCCCTCTTTGGAGTGGGACAATTCGGAGAGGTGAATGAGCGAAGTACTAGTTCTTCGCAAGCAAAGCGAAGTTACGATTATTCGCTCGGAGAAACTCACTACTAGCCATACTACAGAAGTGATCTCCGAGGTTACGTTTATTCGTACGGAGCCGGTCTCTTGCGTCTTCACCACAGTTCCTCTTACTGAGGTAGTTATTAAGAACTACCCTGTTTCTGAAGTCGTCATCATAAGAGGAAGCTTAGGCGGCGGAGTCACGAACGGGGATAAGGGTGATGTCATTGTCACCAACGCTGGTTCTCCTGAGGAGAATTGGGAGGTTCCTGAATTAGATTTTAAGGCCGACAAGACATATGTCGATTCAGAGCTCGCGGAAAAAGCAGACATCACCTATGTTGATGCAAGTCTAGCGGTCAAGGCCGACAAGACATATGTCGATTCAGAGCTCTCGGAAAAGGCAGACATCACCTACGTTGATGCTGGCCTAGCCACGAAGGTAGATACTGACGACGCTAATGCAGCGCTCGCACTCAAAGCCGATATCACCTATGTTGATGCTGAGAATGCTGAGCAGGATGCTGCTATCGCTCTCAAAGCTGATCAAGTCTACGTTGATGATGAGCTGGCTCTCAAGGCTAATCTCGTTGGGGATGACTTCACTGGCCCAGTCACTGTTCCGGATGAACCCTACGGCTCATCTTGGAATGATTCAACTCAGGTCCCAACCAAGAACGCCGTTTATGATCAACTTGAATCGTTGAAACTCGGTGGGTCTTCTGTTGATACTTTTGATTTTGACTTTAGCACTAATACGGAGGAGCCTCCGAATTCTAAGCAAATTCGTCTTGATGTCACAAATGCGAGTGACGCCACTAAGATTTGGGTCTATCACCTGACTAACAATAATTTTGATCCGGCATTGATGCTAGCCTCAATTAAAGTTGGCAGTGATATTCTTTTACAGGATCAGGCTGACAGCTCTATCAACCATCGTTATAATGTCATTGATTCAGTAGAAAATAAGGGAACTTATTCCGAGATTCCGGTAGAGTGGCTGGAAGGAAGTAATTCATTTGTCAATAATCGCGACACTCTCCTAGCGATTATTCGTATTGCTGAACCGGCGATGCCCCTTACTGGAGGGGAATTCACTGGCGATATCGCTGTCCCTGATGATCCCTACGGTCCAACGTGGGATGGAAACACCGACGTCCCAACTAAGAATGCTCTCTATGATAAGATTGAAACCCTTGGAACTGGGCAAGGAACTGGTGTCACCGATGGTGATAAAGGCGACGTTGTCGTAAGTGGCGAAGGTGAAGTCTGGGAAGTCCCTGAGCTGGACAATAAGGCTGACACCACTTATGTTGATGCAGGTCTCGCTACGAAAGCTGATTATGATGATACTGTTTCGGCATTAGCGACTAAAGCGAGTATCTCGTATGTAGATATCGGTCTTGCCACGAAGGCTGATGAAGCTCAGGTAGAAGCAGATCTAGCTGAAAAAGCAGATATCACCTATGTTGATGCAAGTCTAGCGGTTAAGGCTGATAAGAATTATGTAGATTCTGAACTAGCCGAAAAAGCCGACCTCACCTATGTTGATGCTAGTTTAGCTTCTAAAGCTGATATTGCTTATGTTGATGCTGGTTTGGCGACGAAGGCTGATCAGGAAGATTTAGACGCTAAGGCTGATGCAGCAGATCTTGATAATTATATGCCGAAGACCGGTGGTCAATTCACTGGTGATATTTACGTTCCCGATGAAGCCTATGGCCCTGCTTGGAATGAGAATTTTGACGTCCCGACTAAGAATGCTCTTTACGACAAGATTGAAACCATTGAATCTGGTGTTGGTGGTATTGTCGGTATCACTGATGGTGATAAGGGTGATGTTGTTGTTTCCGGAAATGGAGAAGTCTGGGAGGTTCCTGAGCTAGATACAAAAGCCAATGTCGAGGATCTAGATGCTAAAGCTGATAAATCATATGTGGCGACGCAATTAGCTGAAAAGGCTGATCTTGCTTATGTTGACTCGGAGCTAGCTGAGAAAGCTGACACCACTTATGTAGATACTGAACTCGCCGGAAAAGCTGATATCACATATGTTGACTCGGAGCTAGCTGAGAAAGCGGATATCACATATGTTGACTCAGAGCTAGCTGAGAAAGCTTCTACTGCGGACTTGACACTTAAGGCAGACATTACTTATGTAGATACTGAACTAGCTGAGAAAGCTGACATCATCTATGTTGATTCAGAGCTAGCTGAGAAAGCTGACACCACTTATGTAGATACCGAACTCGCCGGAAAGGCCGATCTAGCAGCTCTAGATGAAAAGGCTGATCTTGCTTATGTTGATGCTAGTTTGGCATCTAAGGCAGATGTCTCCTATGTTGATGCGGAATTAGCAACAAAAGCTGACCTAGATGATCTTGCCGATTATGCTGCTACTGGCGATGTTAATGCAGCTCTTGCTCTCAAAGCCGACACTATCTATGTTGATACTGAGCTGACTAAGAAAGCTGATCTTATTTATACGAACGAGCAGCTAGCCCAGAAAGCTAACACGGCTTATGTCGATTCAAAGTTAGTGCTCAAGGCAGATATATCGTATGTTGAATCTGAACTAGCGACAAAAGCTGAGACAGCAGACGTCAATGCGGCTTTGGATCTCAAGGCTGATGAAGCGACTGTTAATGCCGAGTTGGCTGGTAAAGCCAATACGAGTGATGTTAATGCTGCTCTCGCACTAAAAGCAGATGTAGATGATCTTGACGATAAAGCCAATATCACCGGAGATGACTTCCTCGGTCCTGTCACTGTTCCTGATGAACCTTATGGCCCGAGCTGGGACGATTCTACTCAGATACCGACCAAGGGTGCTCTCTATGATAAACTCCAAGCGATTGAAGCTGGGAGTCATATCCCTGATGGTGACAAGGGTGATGTCGTCGTATCGGATGGCGGCACAGTCTGGCTAGTTCCTGATCTCGCACTCAAGGCAGATGCTGCTCAGGTTCAGGCTGCGTTGGATCTCAAGGCTGATGAGGCAGACCTTGCTCTTAAAGCCGATATCACTTATGTTGACGTTGGACTTTCAGCTAAGGCAGATCAAACTTATGTAGATAATGAGCTAGTACTCAAAGCAGATCAGATCTATGTTGATGATCAGCTAGCTGATAAAGCTAACATCACTGATGTGCAAACTGCTCTCGCAGGGAAAGCAGATGCTACTGATCTCAGTGCAGGATTAAACCTCAAAGCTAACCTCGCTGGAGGCAATGTCTTCACAGGTATCCAGCAGTTTCAAGATCAGGCAGCAGTCCCGTATGAAATTTTCGGACCGACTTGGGATGGTGTGAATACCCTACCGACTAAAGCTGCTCTTTATACTAAATTCCTTTCTGTAGAACAAGCTATTCTCGGAGCACTTGTTTATCAAACGGTATGGGATGCTTCTACCAATACTCCGCCAATCCCAGATGCCGAGCCAGAGAATAAAGGCTGGTATTATAAAGTCAGTGTCGCTGGCTCTACCGATATAGATGGTATCACCGATTGGCAAGTTGGTGATTGGATTGTTAGTAACGGTGCGACTTGGGACAAGATTGATAACGCGGAAACTGTTTCTAGTGTTAATGGTAAGATTGGTGCAGTTGTCATTTCCAAGGATGACGTTGGCTTAGGGAATGCTGATAATACTTCTGATTCTGCGAAACCAATTAGTGTTGATACTCAGGCGGCGCTGGATCTTAAAGCCCCGCTTGTTCACACTCATGTTATTGCTGATACTGTAGGGTTACAGACTTCTCTTGATGCAAAGGCTCCAGTTTCTCACACCCATGGAATAAGTCAAGTCGTAGGCTTGCAGACAGAACTAGACGGTAAGGCTCCGCTAGTTCACACTCACGTTATTGCCGATACTACAGGACTTCAAGCTGCGTTGGACGGTAAGGCTTTACTTGTTCACACCCATAATATGTCTGACGTCATTGGTCTTGAGGATCAGCTCGCAGACATTCGCGCGGATATGGGTGGGTATCAACCCGCAGGATCTTATGCCCCACTAGTTCATACTCATGCTCTTGCAGATGTGAATGGTCTTGAGGATGAGCTTGATAATAAAGCTCCGCTGGTTCACACTCACGTTATCGCTGATACCACAGGACTTCAAATTGCTCTAGATGGTAAGCAGCCACTAGGTTCTTATGCTCCGCTAGTTCACACTCATGTTATTTCAGATGTGTCTGGCTTAGATGATATACTTAACAATAAGGCTCCATTAGTTCACGTCCACCCAATTAGTGACATCACTAATCTGCAGACTACCCTTGATGGAAAACAGCCTGTTGGAAATTATTCGCTAGTCGGGCACGTTCACCCCATCACAGAAATTACTGGACTTCAGGCTGCGCTTGATAGTAAGCAACCCGCAGGATCCTATGCGCCTCTGGTTCATACTCATGTGATTGCCGATGTAACGAATTTACAAACTTCGTTGGATTCAAAGCTGGACGATAGTCAGGCTGGGACATTTGGCTTGGCTCTTCTCGGGTCGGCTAATATGGCAGCAGCGAAGACCACTTTGTCATATACCAAGGCGGATATTGGTTTAATCAATGTAGATAATACGAGTGATCTTAATAAGCCTGTTTCAATTGCGACTCAGCTTGAATTGGATGGCAAGGCTAGTGTAACTCACTCTCATGTCGCGGACGATGTGGAAGGTCTGGTAGATGCTCTCATTGCAAAGCTGGATGATAGCCAGCTAGGTCAACCATATGGAGTTGCTTCTCTTGGTCCAGATGGAAAGGTACCAACGGAACAGCTTCCGGCTCCGTCAGTAGCAGGAGTCACTAGCTTTAATTCTCGTATAGGTGCCGTATCTCTTCTCAGTGGAGATGTGATTACTGCGCTAGCTTATACTCCAGCGAGTGATGCACTCTTTAACAACACAGTCAAAGGTCTTACTCCTCCCAGTGGTGGCGGAACTACTGCATTCCTTCGTGCTGATGGAAACTGGGCTGTCCCTCCAGGTGGAACTGGCGGCGGCGGCGATGCTATCTGGGGTTCTATCACTGGTACTCTTACCGATCAAGCGGATCTTGTTAATGCCTTGAATGCCAAGCTAGATCTCACTGGCGGAACTTTGACTGGTGACCTCACCATCAGTAAAGCTCTGCCGAATATCATTATTAATCCGACTTCAGGGAATGCTTTCTTCAATCTTCGTGCGACCAATGGTGGTAATGATGGATTGAATCTTGTGGCTTCTGCGGCATCAGGAGTCTTCTTCCGATCAGATAGTACCACGTTCTCCAACAGGGCGAATAGCACACAGTATATGACTCTGGGTGCGGCTGGTTTGAATGTGGTCACTGGCAATCTTTCAGTCGCTGGGGTAAATGTCTCACTCGTCGGTCATACTCATGTGATCGCAGATGTGACCGGTCTCCAGACTGCACTTGACGGGAAGCAGGCTGCGGGGAGTTATGCTCCTCTGGTTCATACTCACATAATTGCAGATGTGACCGGTCTCCAAAGCGGACTGAATTCCAAAGCTAATCTCGCTGGAGGTAATACCTTCACAGGCGACCAGACTGTTCGTACGTCTGACCCAGCCATTAATCTATGGGGCGATGGCTTCACTACTAACCTTAATTTCCGCAACACTTATTCCAGTGTCGATTATCTTGTCGGCACCATCACCAGCTATCTCGGAACAGGCTTGCAGGTGAACGGTTATTCGACCGTTCAGTTTCGGGCGAACAACGAGATTATTTCAATCATCAGTCCGGCCGGAATGCAAATGCAACCGGGCAAGACTTTACTTGTCAATGACGAAGCCTATGGTGCGAGTTGGGATGGTAGCCTTGATGTCCCAGCAAAGAATGCGGTTTATGACAAGATTGAATTGATATCTACCGCTCTTGCTGGTAAAGCATCACTAGTCCACACTCACGTGATTGCAGATGTCACAGGACTCCAGACTGCTTTGGATGGGAAGCAAGCAGCGGGAAGTTATGCACCTCTGACTCATACTCATGTGATTGCGGATGTTACTAATCTACAGACTCAACTAGATGGAAAGCAGCCGGTCGGTTCGTATGCGCCTTTGGTTCATACTCATAGCATTTCAAATATCACTGGCCTTCAAACTGCATTGGATTCTAAGCAACCTGCTGGATCTTATCAGCCAGCCGGAGACTATGCTGCATCAACTCACACGCATGTAATTGATGATGTTACTGATCTTCAACCAGCACTTGATTTAAAGGCTGATACCACAGATCTTAATGCTTATTATCTCACGACCGGTGGAACGCTAACTGGTAATGTCTCCATCTCTTCGGCTAATCCGGCTGTCACTCTTAATCCTACTTCTGGAACGAGTGTTATTGATCTTCGTGGTACAGCTAGCACGAATGATGGAATGCGTCTACAGGGAGGTGTCGGGGCATTCGGGTTCATTCGTAGCGATACATTGACTTTTACTAATCGTGCTAATAGCACTACGTTCGCTACTCTGGCTTCTAGTGGATTTAATCTTGTCGCTGGTACATTATCACAGGGTGGAGTCGCTGTCAGCCTAGTCGGTCACACTCACCCGAACTTTACTAGTTCTGTAGCTGGCTTCGCTCCTGCTAGCGGTGGGAATGCGTCCCATTTCTTAAGTGCTGATGGGACTTGGAAAGCTCCTACAGTTCCAGCGGGTACAGTCGCTTGGGGAGCGGTCACAGGTACACTATCCGATCAAGCGGATCTTACTGCTGCTTTGAATGCTAAGGCAAATCTGGAGGGCGGTAATCTCTTCACTGGTGACCAGACTATCAACGCTGATTACACAGTAATTCAGAGTGCTGATGCAAGTACTCTGTATGGTATGTTCAGCGCTGATGGCTTTGAAACCCCGTTTATCTCAGCCAATGATATTTATGCCGATCGGATGGCCATCTCAGGTACTCTTGATCCAAACTACAAACTGTATATCTCTACTAACAAAGCGATTCGTTTTGGTTCTACTAGTGCGGCTTGGTCTGCCCCTCTCATCTGGGGTGAACAGGCTCCGATATCATGGGCTATCACACCGGATCTTTCTACTCTAGCTTTGGGAACCTCTAGTAACCATAACGTGAGCTTCCGTCGTGGGGGGACGGAACGACTTCTGCTTACTGATACCGGAGCGAATGTCGCTGGTACGTTGACTGTCAATGGCTCACCTGTAAGTCTTCTCAGCGATCTTGCTAATTACGTTCCTCTAACTCAGAAGGGTGCGATTGATGGCGTTGCTCCGCTGGACGGTACTGGAAAGGTCGCGTCAGCTTATCTACCGAGCTATGTTGATGATGTCATTGAAGTAGCGAATTACGCTGCTCTTCCTGTGACTGGTGAAGCAGGTAAAATCTATGTTACCCTGGACAACAACTATCAGTATCGTTGGTCTGGTTCTACTTATGTTCAACTCGGCGCTGCGGGAGGAGCAGCGGTGTGGGGTGCGATCACTGGTACGCTTTCGGCTCAGACTGATTTGAATACTGCGTTGAATTCTAAGTTTGACAAATCCGGGGGCACAGTTTCCGGCCACTTGACTCTGTCTACAACTAACCCGACATTGACCTTGCAGGGCGACGCGTCAAGTTACTATGGCGGTATCTATATCAACGGCGCAGCGTGGCAATCTAGCATCACTCCCTATGGGGGTCTTAACTTTGACACGACTGGCCTTCTCAATTTCCTGACTGATGGCGTGTCGCGGATGCATATTGCGGACACCTATATCTCTTCTCAGGTGCCTGATGTGTATGTCGGTGCGAGCAACATCGCCGGACAGACGGCTAATTTCCACCTTCGCAGCACTACTGCTGTAGCTAACCTTTACTTCAAGTCCTACAATGCTGATGGCAGCGGCGAGGCTGTTGATGGGGTCCTGTCTAGCTATCGTGGTTCAGGTCTCCAGCTTAATGGTAATTCAACAGTTGAGTTGAGAGCTAACGGTGGAACTGTTGCCACGGTTGCTCCAACGGCAATCGTCATGGCGGCAGGCAAGACTCTTCTTGTTAATGATGAAGCCTATGGGGCGAGCTGGGATGGTTCAAATGATGTTCCGACTAAGAACGCACTCTACGATAAAATCCAGACGCTAGGCGCTGGAGGTGGCGGTTCTACTTCGGATACTGCTTACGGTCCTAGTTGGGATGGGGCAACTACTGTTTCTCCTTCGCAGAACGCAGTCTATGATAAGATTGAATCTGTCATAGCTACGATCCCGGCGGCGACCTCAAGTATCGTTGGGATCACCGGGACTTTAGCCCAATTTAACACCGCGCTGACCGATGGTGATTTCGCGGTGCTCGCGGCTAACACCTTCGTAGGCGACCAGACTATCAATGCTGCGCTCACCGTCGCGTCTGGTGCCAGCACCATCGGTATTTCGCCGTCGTCAGGCACACTCAATCTCGGTAACAGCAGCGGCACTGGCCCGATTGTCGTCGGCGCGGTCAGCGGCACTGGCCTGATCACGGTTGGCCGCTCTACTCTTACACAGTCTCTTCGCTTATCCGCAGGTGCAACCTCCTCCGGCAACACCAAGACCATTGACCTCGGCACAGGTGGGTTGGCTGGCTCGACTACTGTTATCAACATCGGCTCGGCAACCAGCACGACCACGGTTACGGTTGGCGGATCACTAGTCAACATAAAGGCGCAAGGAACATCGCTGACTGCTACTGATCAAATACAGCTGAGGGAACCCGGCCTCTCCTCTGGCTATATGTTCAATATGGGTTATCTCAATGCTGTTGGAGGAAATGGCTGGCAGGGTGCTCTTGATGTGCTTCAGGGAGGCGTTGGGGGTTTCCTGACTCTTAATCCGTCTGGTGGGACGGTTGTCTCTGGAGGGCCTTTCCGTGTTCCGGATGAAGCTTATGCGGCGGCGTGGGATGGAAAGCTGGAAGTCCCTACCAAAAATGCGGTCTATGATAAAATTGAATCTGTCATCGCGACAATTCCTGCTGCACCTTCAACAGTCATTTCTAATACTATCTATGGAGCTGGCTGGAATGGCGTCACAACCATCGCTCCATCACAAAACGCCGTCTATGATGAAATGGAGCTTAGGTATCTTAAGACAGGTGGTACTCTCACTGGTAACGTAACAGTCAGTCTCGCTAATGCGGCGCTGACACTTAATCCAGTCACCGGTTCTACTGTCCTTGATCTTCGCGGAACAGCTAGCACGAATGATGGTCTGCGTTTACAGGGAATAGGAGCTGAGTGCTACTTCCAGTGTGATACGACTTCATTCAAGAACCGGGCTGGCTCAGCCAATTTCATGGTTCTCAATTCTACTAATCTGGCGATGACTGTTCCTATCACTGTGCCAGATGCAGCTTATGGTCTCGGTTGGAACGGTTCTACACAAGTGCCGACCAAGAATGCTGTCTATGACCAGATGGAGATTTTGAATACTGCGGTTGTCGCCAAAGCGAATACTACTGATCTTGCGAACTACGTTCCTAAGACATTCGCTGGTACGAATACAATTCAGGCGACAGGTGCTTCGGGTAATGTAGTTGTAGAACAGACTGTGGGTACTTATGGCGGAACTCGCCTAACTGTTCAGTCAGTCACTGGCTGTCACGGTGCCCAATTTGAAAGTATCAGTGGTCTTGATCTCGTTGACTTCGCCTTTAAGATTCCTACTGGGGTGGTAAAGCTAGTTCGGCTTGAGGCTCGTGCTGTACAACTCACTTCTCCGAACACTTGGGAATTCCAGATTGGGTCGGGTCCTGCTCCTGAACTTAAGATTGGTGATGGTGCGGTAATCGTTAAATCGGGTCTTCAATTTAAGGTCGGCACCGCAGATGTCATCACTTCTCTCGGTGGTACCCTCACTGGAGATCTTGTTGTTCCTGATGAAGCCTATGGCGCTGGCTGGAACGGCTCAATGGAAGCACCGACTAAGAATGCAGTCTACGATAAAATTGAAACGCTAGGGTCTGGTGGCGGTGGTCTCACCGACGGCGACAAGGGTGATGTGCTTGTAGCTTCGTCTGGTGCATCGCTGACTGTCCAGAGCGCGGCTGGTAACTTCAACTGTGTTGGTCAGCTTCAGCTTGATAGTGGCGGTGGCAATCAGATACGAATCAAGGCCGCTGGTACCGTACCGACAGTTCTTCATCGTGTAGATAGTGCCAACTACTACACTCTGTTGACCGACGCTGGTGCTGCGGCGAGTGATACATGGAATACCTTGCGCCCGCTCTACATTAACTTGACTTCTGGCCTTCTGGCCTCGGCTAATGGTCAAAGTTTCGGTGGCGGGACAACTGTCACCAGCACACTAGCTGTCAGCGGAGCAGCTACATTCAGCACGACTGTCGGTATCGCCAGCAACCTGAGCTTGTCCAGTGCAACCCCGGTAATTCTATTCGGGCCGGGACCACATGCACGAATCAGTTCTACTACCACCATGTTGAATTTCCGTGGCTATGCTCATCACTGGGAGCGGGAGAGTGATGGCGCGACCTTAATGGACTTATCCAACGGTGGCAGTCTGTCATTCCCCGGTACTCTGGTAGTCGGTAGTACGATCAGTAGCGGAGGGAACATCTCTGGGCAGAGTGCAACATTTATCAACAGTGCAGGAACTTTTGCGGGTTCGAATGTTTCCTCCACTATTGAGGCACGAGCAGTAGATGGTGCTTCATGTGCTTCAATCGCATTACATCGTCCAGGTCAGGTGGCGATGCATCTTGCGCTTGATGGAGATGGCCTGTTTAAGATTGGCGGTTGGAGCTGGTCGTTCAGTAACCCTCCGTTGACACTGAGCAGCGGTGGTAATCTATCTCTTGCAGGCAACGTCAATGCTGTCGGCACTGTAACAGCGGCGGTGTTCACAACCGGAGGGGCAAGCGCCTGTCTCAATTTAACTGACCGAGACGGTAGTGGTACTGCCATTCTCTATAACCAAGCCGACACCTTCCGGGTCTATTTCAGCGGTGACCAATTCGCTGTCACTAGCGCGGGTAATGGATCATTTGCAGGAACATCTCTTACCGTCGGCGGGGTAGAGGTTGTAAAGGCCGGTCTAGCTACAGCCTCCGGTTTGACAATGGCTGCGACGAACCGATTCCTAGGCCGTGACACGGCAGCGGCTGGTCCGGTCGAGGAACTCACCGCTGCTGCCGCAATGACTATACTCGGTGCGGCACCGGATACTCCTCGCGTCGGTACTTCGACTTCAGCTGCAACTCTAGTCCCTGTCGCTACCAATGACATGACCACCCGCACGACGCAGACGGTTACGCTGGCAGTCTCAGCACCGACAGGCACAGCGGTCAATGGATTCGGCCATGTCGTCAGGATCAAGGCAACTGCCGCCATTGCGGTATCGTGGAACGCAGCCTATCGGGCAGTAGGTATCACACTTCCGACTTCAATTGCTCTTAACAAGACGATCTACGTTGGTATGATCTATAATAGTGCTGACTCTGTGTGGGATTGTGTCTCTTTGTCGGTGATGGCATAATGAAAGCGATCGCCGCCATGTGGAATCGAGGCATTCCTCCTGGGCCTCCCCCGGCTCCAGTTGTCTCGATCTACGGTGACAGCACTTGGAATACCGACGCGACCTCTAAAAATGTCACCTTCACTCCGGCGGTCGGCGACCTAGTAGTGGCGATTGTCGGCAAGGCCGGAGCAGCGGATGCTGGAACGATCTCCGATGATCAGGGTGGAACCTATACCAGAGCTGTAACTTTGACTCGCTCTGGTGGTTCGGACGCCATCGGAATTTTTGTCCGCGATAGTAAGATTACCTCGGCGGTCAGCACCACTGTCACCGTTCCTTCTGCGACTCACACAGGTGGAGGCATGGTCTGCTACAAAGTCACTAACATGACTAAGGTAGGAGCAGCTGCTGTTCGTAGTACAGGTGTCACCAGCAACTCACTGGCGTCAGGCACCGCTGCCAACATCTCCATGGGAGTGACTATGCTCGCCACGAGCATGGTATTCACCACCGATGCTTGTCAGTCGGCATCCAGTGCCCAGACTGGGCCGGCTGGATCAATCGGTGCTAGCGGTGGCAGTTTCAGCACCCCAGTCTTCGGCCAGAAATGCTATGCCTATAATCCTGGTGTCCTTTCAGGAACCAATGTGACGTGGCAGTCTGGGACAAGTTCTGGGGTCCACTATGCCTGTGCTATGGAATTGGATGGATCATGACTAGATTAGTAAAATGGCTGGTCAAGTAGAGCTGTCCATGCTATACTCGCCTTGAGGAGAGTGCGATGTTCGAATTCACAGTAGAAACTGGGGCTGGACTTCCCAATTCGAACTCTTATGCCTCTCTGGAAGAAGCAAATGACTACTTCTCTACTCACCCTTATTATTCTGACAACTGGGATAATCTCGGCATACCCGACCGAGAACGATTTCTCATGTCTTCAACCTTCCAGCTTGATGTATTGATTACATGGGAGGGGGATATTGTCTCTGCTACACAAGCTCTTGGCTGGCCTCGTACTGGAGTCACTGATCAAGAAGGTCGAGTAATACCTTCTAATGTCGTACCGAAACAAGTGAAGATCGCTACTTTTGAGATGGCTGTCTTCAGCTCCAAGGGTGATCCCTATGCCCCATCTAGCACTGCTGGACTCGATCGCCTCAAGATAGATGTCATCGAGTTGGAATTTAATAACGATGGCAATAATGAAGGGTCGGGGAGCTTCACCGCCCTACCACCCCGCGCACTACTGCCATTGATGGGCATCGGAGAGTTTGCATACGGGGCAAATGTAAGGAAGGTCATAGTCGGTTGAGCGACAGTCTTCTCCAAGCAACCTTTGATGGTGTTGAAACGGCATTCGCTGTATGCCATGAATGGGTAAGGATCGGCACGTATAGAAAGCTAACTGGCAATGCTGTTTACGATCCTATCACCGACACTACTTCAGACCCTGGAGCGGTCATTAGTGGCGTACGATATATACAAACCGCAGCTTCGCTTGAAGAGCGGGAAGCTTCTCCCGTTGCCATTAACGACGCCAAGTTCATTGTCCCTTCAGTAGATCTCCCAGGTGTAGAACCGGGAGAAAATGACGTCATCACTTTGGATGGTGTTGATTGGAATGTATTAGTAGATAAGTACGTTCCTGGACGACCCATTCATATCTTGTTCGCGAGGAAAGCATGACGGCTCAAGCAATGATGCGCGTCAAGTACACGCGACCAAAGAACTTCACGCAACAAGCGACGCGTGAGGTGAATAAATTCAAACAGGATTATACGCGCCTGTTGGTCATGGGTCTGACGGATATGCAAAAATCAATTTTGCTTACTCCTGTCTATACAGGCCGCACCCTCGTCAATTTCCAGTGGAGTTTAGGAGCGCCAGTTGAGTCATCCAGAGCAGCAGTACGTGATCCGCCGAGGCCGGGAACAACAAGTGCTATGGCAATCGGTTCAGAGCCTCGCCGTCCAGCGAATGCGGCGGTCGTGGAAGCGGAGTTTGCTTCGCTCATTGCTGCAATACGAATCAACCCGTTCCAAGATATCTACTTGGTAAATAATCTCGCACACTTCAGTGAGGTGGAGTTCGGTTCTTATTCTACTCAAGGAAGAAAGTCCCGCACTCCTCCGGGTGGCATGACTCGTCGAGGTGAGACTCTCTTTGAATACGATTTGATGGGATTCTTGAAACGTGTCTCGTGAGCTAGAAAGACAAACGATATCTGATCATTTCTTATCCGCGTGGGATCCTGCGGATGGAGTTATCGCTTGGCCGAATAAACCTTTTGAAACTCCAAAGAAAGCACAGTTCGCCGTCTTCAATATAGTGGATCGTGGGACTGTTCGCAAGAGTTTAGGAGTGGATTATTTCAAGCGTTATTTCGGCACGATGCAGATAGATATTTATGTTCCTCAAGACTTAGGAACAAAGCCGTCCAGAGATATTGCGGACAAGCTTGAGCCTATATATGATTCGCTGGATCTGCTCATGAGCAATGGGCAGCTTCTTGTATTTGGGACACCTACAGCTCGTACTTTGGCCCTGAATGAACAGAGGGCGGCAAATCTTGAAGATAATTGGGACCGACTTATTTTCGAGGCACCTTACTATAGAGATCAGCATGTTGAAAAATAATGCTTGTATCTCTCCCCATAGTGAGGTATGGCATAGCTAGGTCAGGAGGCTTTTCTGATGGACTCTAATCGCACCGCACTTCGCGTCGCCAAGGAACCCTCCTTCGGCGTAGCCCCGACCAATCCTCTGTATCAAGAGATTCGTCGGACCTCGGATGGGCTGGCTTTCACGCCCACTAACGAGGTGACTCAGGAAATTGAGTCAACTCGTCAGGTTACTGATCTCATCAACACAGGACGTGATGCCGCTGGCGACATGGCCTTTGAACTTTCCATTGAGAACATGGACTCCTTTATGGAGGGAATGTTCTGCAATCCTTGGCTTCGTACGCCAGAAGTGAAGAATGGTCCGGCGTGGGAGTATGGTGCGTCAGCTACTCGCATCACGGCTTGCACCCCGACGACTGTCACGCTAGCGGCCACTTCAGTTCTTTCTGGTAGCCAGATTAACGCGACCGGTACTTCGTTCCTCGCCAATATGCTTGTGAGTCTCTCTGGGTTTGCGAACCTGAATGGATTGTACAAGGTCTCCGGTTCTGCTGCTACGTCAATCACAATCGCTGGTGGTCCGACTGACGCTGCTCCGGGTACGAATGCCCGCGTGAAGGTAGTCGGCGTGGAAGGAGCTGCGGCTGATATCACCGCAGTTATTTCCGGTGGGCCAGCTCTCGTCACGACTGCGCTCAATTGGACGACTCTTGGGTTGATCGTCGGCCAGTGGGTCAAGATCTCCAATGAGGGCGGTGCCTACTCTTTCGCAACGGTGGCAAACAATGGATACGCTCGCATCAGCGCAATCACTGCCACCCGTCTCAGTTTCGATGCGACACAGGGTATCTTCGCTGCTGATACTGGAGCTGGCAAAACGATCCGAGTGTATTTCGGTGATACTATTCGTAACGGTATCACTCAGTACACTTATCGTGTTGAGAAAGAGTACACGCTTGCTGCTGGCGTTCGTTACTCATACTTCTCAGGTCACCAACCCTCAGCTCTCACGCTGACTGCTGAAACTCGTGGCGTTGTCACGGGTACTCAGTCTTGGATGGGTGCAGATGCTACTCCCCCATCGGCCACTCGTGATGTTGGCGCTGCGACTTTGCCGATCTCGAACAAAACCGTGCTTGATGCCTCCAATTCCGTCCCAATGATTATGGAGGCTGGTGTTGTCCTCGGCGCCCCGAATTATGTAAGCGGGTTCACATTCACGTTTGACAATGGTCTTCGTGCTCGTAACGCAATCGGATCGCCGGGGGCAATCGGTCTGGGTATGGGCCGTGTGAACATTACGGGTACTCTCACTACTTATTTCGGTGATGAGGTCTTGCTCAATAAGCTGCGCGCTGCTCAGGCATCGGGAACGACTATTGCTTTCCGTGATGCAGCTAATCTGATGGGCGAGATCTGGGATATGCCACGTCTGAAATATAGTTCAGGTTTCCCGGAGGTTCCTGGCATTGATACCGATCTCACGACTGCTCTAGGTTTCCAGGCGTTGCGGGATCTCGCGGCCAATCGTGACTATACGATTATGCTTTGCCGATTTGACTATTTGCAGTAAGATCGGCGGATAAGACTAAGAAGTACGGCTGGTCCTCATCGCTATGGGGGCCAGCCCATAGACTGATCTAGAAGGAGCAAGACAATGGCTGGTTTTCTTGACCGTTACAATACCGACCGAAACGCCGAAGAAGATGGCGTGTGGGTTGATTATGGTGATGGCGTTAAAGTCCAAGTTCGCAGGCTGAGTTCCAGATTCTCTCGTGATGTGCGTCGTAAATTGGAGAAGCCTTATTCTTCTCAGTTCCGCAATCGCGACATGCCAGATTCTCTCCAGGAAGAATTGCTGAACAAGCAGATCGCTAAGGCGATCGTCGTCAACTGGGAAGGTGTACCTGATCCAGATAAACCTGATGTCATGCTTCCCTATAATGAGGACAATGTCCTCAGGATGATGACTCAGTTTCCAGACTTCCGGGACGACATTCTTACGGCATCAATGGAACGCTCTACCTTCGAGAAAGAACAGAGGAAGGAAGCGGAAAAAAACTTGAAACCTGCCTCAAGTGGCAGCTAAAGCCCAAGCCTCACGACTTGGAGAAAATGCGGGAAGACATACTGGCTCGAGGTGAGGATCCTGCCGATTTCCCAATTCTAAATGATCAACCGGAACTCTTTCCGGACTTGCTTTGGATTTGGGAGGGCTTCATGCTTCTCACTTCGTCTCGTCAATATGGGATGTCAAGTCCTCAGCCTATTCAGATGGGCGAGATTCTCGCATACTGTGAGCTTACCAGAATGGATGATCCTGATGAGCGTGATGATTTCCTTCATCATGTACAGGCAATGGATCGTGTATTCCTAGCAGATTTCCGTGCTCGTAATCCTTCTAAGGGTACGCCTAGCCGTGGCGGTGTTCCTCCTCACATGGGGAGTCGTAGATAATGGCTACCTACAAACTAGAAATTGATGGCTCTGGTGCGGAATCTGGCTCGCAGAGAATTGTCAAATCTTTTGATGCTATCAAGGCTGCTGCTGAGAAGATGGAAGGTGGCGTCACTGCCGCTGCTAAGAAGGCTTCTGCTGCTTTCGCCCAGATGGCTTCTGCCAAGCCGGTAAGTCAATCCGCTATCAATTCGTTGCGAGAACTCTCTGCTGTTTTTAAGAATTTCAAAGGTCCTAGTGAGGCTGCTACTCGTAACACTATCGCATTTCTACAAGGTATAGCCGCAGTCGGTAGACTAAAGATCGGGGGAACTGCCAGTCTATCAAATCTCCTAACAGCCATCGCTGGTTTCAAGGGTCCGACTCCACTGGCGGGTAAGAATACGGAAAGTCTTCTTAAAGCATTACAAAGAGCTAGTGGAATCTCAGTTTCTAGAGGATTGGGTAGTACGCTTAATGCTCTGTCAACTTTTAAGGGACCGAGTGCCTATGCTGCGAAGAATATCACAGCGATGCTTAATTCATTGGCAGCATTCAAAGCACCTACCGGACTTCGTGCTGCCACGAATGCTTTGAATGCTCTCACTGCTGCGGCGAATGCCGCGAATGGATCTATGCAGCGCCTGAGAGTGACTACCAATTCTAAGATGTCAGTGAACATTCGCACGGGAGAAGCGCATAAGAATATTAGTTCATTGATACGTCAACAAAATCTCATGCAGATGGCGCTGCTTCGCACACAAACCCTTTGGAATTCTCTCGGCGGTATTCTCGCTGGACGAGCGATTGTCAATGCCTCTAACGATATCATTAAGATTCGCGCTCAGCTAGAAGCAGCGACTGGTACTGCCGCTCAGGCTAGAATTCAATTCCAATTCCTTCAAGAACAGAGTCAAAGGTTAGGATTAGACTTCCGCGAAACAGCTAAGTCTTATGGCTTCTTCCTCGGCGCGATTAAAGGCACTGGAATGACCTTTAAGGAGACTCAGGATATTTTCCGTGGGTTCTCCACTGCTGCTCGTGCCCTTCAACTCAGCACATCAGATGTTGATGGTATTTTCCGTGCTCTTGGCCAGATCATGTCCAAGGGTAAGTTGCAAGCTGAAGAGCTTCGCCAACAACTAGGTGATCGTCTCCCGGGTGCTTTCGTAAGATTCGCCAAAGCGTTGGATATGACCAAGCCAGGAGAATTGGATGCAGCTCTTAAGAAAGGAGCTATCAGCGGAGACAAACTTAAGAAAGCACTTATTGAAGTCGCTGCGGTTATGGAAGTAGAATTTGCAGATTCAGCAGAAAAGATGTCTAAGACTGTTGATGCAGCATTTAATCGCCTGAAGAATTCTTTCGTGAATGCTGCTGCTGGTCTCGGTTCTAGTGGTATGAATGAAGCTCTTATAGCTTTAGCAGATACCATGCGTGCATTCTTAGAATCTGAAGGTCTTAGTGATGCTCTTTGGGTTCTCGGCAAAACTATGAAAGTTGTAGCTGAGAATATTAATCTCGTTGTTTATGCAATGGGAACCCTTGCTCTTTCTGCTACTCTCAAATGGGTAGCTGCTCTAGGACTTTTGCAGAAAGCATTTCTCGGATTAGTCACTACTGTAAAACTCACGGCTTATGCGATGGCTGGTCTCAGAGGAACAGCTCTCATGATGGCGGCGGGCATGGGGAGTGTCACTGCCGCGACTACTGTTACGACTAGAGCTTGGATGGCTCTGAATGCTGTAATGAAAGCCAACATATTTCTTATAATTGCAGCAGTTATTGTCGCGGTAGTCGCCGCTTATATGAATTGGAACAGAGAATTACATAAAAATGAAGATGCTCTAAGGGCCTCTGGCAGAGCAAGTGCAGTCGCGGAGAATGCAGTTGAACAGTTTACTTTAGAAATAATGGAGAATACTAATCAACTAGATAGAGGAAATCAAAGTTTACGAGAAAGAATTCGTCTTCAGGTTGCTACTGCTCAAGGTACATGGAGAGAAGCTGTCCAAGGAATAACTGGAGGAGTTGATAAACCTTCTACAAGTCTCTTTGGACGCCTAGGCGGAACTCGCATCGCTGCCAAGCCTGGAGAACACGGAGCGACAGGCTACATGATGTTTATGGGAGAGAGAATTACTAACCCTGAACTTATGAAAGCCGTCGCTGAAGCTGCAAGAGCGACAAGTCCCAAAGAGTACCAGAGAGCAGCGGGTAGACTGGGGATGCTTGCAGGGGTGCAGGGAGAACTCGGAGCTCTGTCTGGGCCTGAGCGAGCCATAGCCCAGAAGGGTTATGAGATGGTGGGTGGAAGACTTGAACAGTTCAATCCATCCACGTATAAGATGATGGGTCTTTCGTATGAGAGTGAACAGCATAGGAAAGAAGCCGAAGAAATTTTCGCTGGTCCGGCAGCAGAAGGAGGAGGCATCACTGGTGAACCCATAGAGAAAGCTGCAAAGACCGGAGGTAAGACTCCAGCTGAAGAATGGGCTGATAAACTTAAGACTTCTATTCGTTCTGCCCAAGAAGCATTATCTGATCTCACCTTAGAAACTGAAGGTGCGGCAAAAGCTTCTGAAAATCTTCTTGCTGGTATGGATCCTTTTGCAGCGGCGGCTGAACAAGCAGCTAACACTCAATTAAAAGCATTCAAGGATACCTTCAAGACTACCGAGGAAGAAGCTAAAGGTATTGTTGCTCTCGCTGAAGATATGCAGAAAAATAATCAGATCGCTGCGGGTGTTGATATTTCTACTGCCGCTGCTGCTGAACAAGCTATCCTTGATGTTTACTCTGCTCGGCAAAAGCAAAATGCAGAAGCACAAAAGCATCTGGAGATATCGCAGACTCTGGCGGGAATGCAACAGGAGAATAAGATTCAAGAGCAAGCCAACGCTCTTCTTGCAGCCGGAGGAACTCAGGAAGATTACAACAAGCTCTTGTATGTTGAACAGCAACTCTTAGGAGCGTCCCAGGCTTATCGTGATGCGAATATAGATAAAATTGAACAAGAATATGATGCCAAGGTAAAACTTGCTCGCCAGACTGAACTCTTAAATGCCCAGCGTGAACTTGAGGTTGCTAAGACAGTTAATACACAGATGGCCGGAGTTTATGCCCAAGGAGGAACTCCAGAGCAGGTTGCTAATCTAAAGGAGATAGTCGAACTTCGCGCCAAGATGGCGAGTGATGGGGCAACAGAAAAAGAAATTGCCGATCGTGTTAAAGTTGTTCAGGGTATGCAAGAACAAATTCGCGTCATGAAGAAGATGGAGGATGCGTACGAGAAACTTGTTCAGCTTGCTACTGATATGGCTGACGCGATTGTTAACGGTTTCAAGGAGGGGATAGAGAGTGGACAGGGCTTCCTGAAAACATTGAAGGGTATCTTCAAAGACCTCAAGAATATCATCATGGATGCCTATGTCTACAATCCCCTGAAACAATTCCTTAGGGATTCTCTCTTAGGAGTCATGGGAGGTATTGCTCCAGGAGCAGCAGGAGGGACTACCACAAGCTCTACCGGAGGCGGCTCTATTGGCTCGGCTGGAGGCGGATTCAATTTGGGTTCACTATTCAATTTCATGAGTGGTAGTGATACAGGAAGTACTTCTACTGCTTCGGCACAGACTAAGGTAGCTGCGAGTGAGATCGGCAAAGAAGTCGGCGAAGTCATGATGGACATCAATGGTAATCTAGTTCAGGGTGGTCCCGGAACTAGTTATCAGGCTATTCAAACCCTTCAAACTATAACTTCTCCATCGGGAGGTTTCACTAAGGCTATTTCTGGTCTTAAGAAATTATTTGATCCTAAGTCTGCTAAGGCTGCTGGCGACGCAATGAAGAAGAGTTTTCAGACTGGTAAAGGTATCGGTGGATCTATCTCTGGAGTTGTTGGAGTCGCTGCAGAAGCGTATGGTATGTGGAAGATGGGGAACGCAGTCGGTAAAGGAGTAGCTAAGGCTCTCGGCGGCGGGTTCCGGACTCAGGCTGTTGTCGGCGGTGTTGTCGGTGGAGCAGCAGCGGGTTACAAATTGGGAAGCATGTTCGGTCCAATGGGTGGTGCGATCGGTGCGGGGGTCGGTGCGGTTGTCGGCGGTATTCTTGGATTCTTAAAGAAAAAGCCAAAGATTCCTTCTTCCTATGGTTCAATTGTCGTAGGTGAGGATGGTATCGCTGTCGTTGGTGAGGCTGGAAAGTACGGGAAGGGTTCCAAGAAAATTGGTAAGCAGATGGCTGACGCTGCTGCCAAGATGTTTAATGATTTCGCAGAAAACCTAGACGCTACTCTTACAGCGGGTTCGTATGGATCATTTGGTCAGCGAGTGTTTAGTAAGAAAAAGGGAGCAACGGCAGAATCTTTCTATTCTTTGCTAGGCACATCAAGTAAAGGTAAGCCTCTCGGTCGTGAAGGTGTTGACTGGATCAAGGGTACTGATACTGAAGTTCAGGCTTTTGCTCTCATCCAGCAAGTACGGAAAGGAATGATCACTGGCCTTAGTAATGTCATGCAGCAAGTCTTTGCTAATACGAAGGCTACCACTATGGAGCAGCTCCAGGAAGACATTGGGGTCGGTAAAGCCTATGAGGAATTCATCAAGGGTTCTTTCCACATGGCAGATCTTGCCAAACAGGCTAAGGATCTTAATGATGCGTGGAAGAAACTGAGTCGCCAAGCTGCTGAGCTGGGATTAAACACCGAGGCTCTTGCTGCTGCTCGTGATCGTATGATGGCACAAATGAAGAAGGACTTTAACTACCAGATCTCCCAGGGAATTCTAGGTTATGAAAATCCCGCGCTTGCTGCTTTCAATGATCTTGAGAGGGAATATAGAGAGACGGTCGAGAATGCTATGGCCGTGGGCGGTGATCTCGTAGCGGTTGAGAAATACTACGGCTTGAGGCGCACGGAACTCGTAAAGCAGATGGCTGAGGAAGCCAACAATGGCATCAAGAAGATCGCCAAAGATCTCCTTACAAGCCTGACTGCCTCCAGTGCTTCCCCGTTGTCAGCACAGTCAATCTTTGGTAATGCTCAACAGATGTTCCGTGGACTAGTGTCACAGATATCCTCTGGGGACTACACGAATGTTGATCAACTCAACACTTATGCGACTAATTATCTAGACGCTGCGCGCTCGATAGGAGCCTCCAGTGTTGAGTACTTTGATATCTTCCAAGAGGTGACCGATTTCCTGAAGGAAGTTTCTAGTGCTACGGGAGGAGCGGGCGGAGGCACAGGTCTCACTGATCTCCCGGCTCTACCGGATATTGATACTATTGTAGCAGAGATCAATGCTAGAAATGCCGAGATGGTTGCTGCCACTGAGCAGGTCGGTGAGGCTGTAGTTGAGAGTGGTACCCAAGTAGTTGACACCCTGAACTATGGATTTGGTGGTATCTTAGGTGCCCTCCTAGGTCAGATTACGGGGACTAATGGTTATCCGGCTGGTTATATTCCACCAACTGGAACTGGAGTTGCTAGCACTGGTGGAACAGGAGGTTCTTATGGAACAAGTGCTACCACAGGTGGAGGCGGCAGTTATGGTGGAGGTTCTGGTGGTGGTGGCGGAATATATGGTTCAGATGTTAATCTCGTATAGTGAGTAGGAATTTTGGCTGATAGAGTTTATCTGCTTGAGTGCAAGCCCCTTGATCCAGCTTCTGGAACTATAAAGAATGCGTACTTTTCAGCGGGCCTTACCACTGAAGCAGATCTCGGTACAGCTGATCCTTATCCTGTAAGACTGCAGAGATCCTTCTCACATGAGACTTCTGTTTTTGAAGATAATATGCCGGGGCAGACTAATACTTCCGTCGGTTCAGCAGTTATTCTAAATACGGATGGTCGGTTTGATTATCTTCTCAATTACAACTGGGATAATCGTGCAGTCACTATTAAAAGTGGTGAGGAAGGAGCAGCCTACGCGACTTATGTTACTGAGTTTGTAGGAGTCACTCTTGAACTTACTACTGATCTCAGCAGTCTTGTTCTTACCCTGAAAGATAATAGCTACAAGTTAATTGAACAGATGCAGAAGACTAAGTTCCTCGGCTCCGGGGCGCAGGAAGGCGGAGTTGAACTTAGAGATCGCCGGAAACCCTTGCTATTCGGAAAGACTCGTAATCTTTCTCCGGTACTGATTGACATAGCTCTTCTCACTTCACAGATTCACGATGGTACTCTGGCTTCTGTGGATGCAGTTTATGATCGTGGTGTACCTTTAACATTTTCTGCGAACTATGCCACCTATGCTCTGCTCGCAGCAGCCACGATCGCCCCAGGATATTATGCAACTTGTCTGGCACAGGGCTATCTTCGTTTAGGAGCTCCTCCTTACGGTATCGTTACAGTGGATGCCGTTGGTCAGTTCAACACTGCTACAAATATCCCTGAGATGGTGAAGCAATTTCTACTCAGTACACGAGTAGGTCTTGTCACAGCAGATATAGATGTTGCTTCTTTCACTGAAGCTTCCGGGGAATGTCCTTATAATTTTGAGGGTGCTTATTTAGCAGAACCAGACTTTCAGGTCGATCAATTCGTGGAGACTATGGCTTCTTCCATGAATGCTTTCTGGTATGTAAGTCGTACTGGATTAATCACTTTCCGTCAATTTAGGTTCCGTCCTTCATCTGCTTCTATACGCGCTGAAGATCTTATGAATCTTGGCAAGGCAGCATCTCCTCAACCTCTACATAAGGTTCGTGTGAAATACGCCAAGAATGCTACAGTCATGTCACAGGGGGATTTCACTATCCCTGTACAAGCATTCAATGGTTATCTCACGAAACGCTATCATTATGTAGATATCTCTTCTGGTGAAATTCCTGCGAATTATGCTAATGCCGGTGAGTATAAAGTCTTCTTAAATGATGTTCAGGTGAACGATCTTTCGGACGTTCAGTTTAGGATTCCCAATAATGAACCGTGGATCACCATTGATAACTTAGGTGTCATCACGGTAACGAATTCAGGGGTTGCTTCTGCGAGTGCTGTCGTACGCGCTAGCATTGGGGAGTTCTCAGTAGAAGAAGTCTTTACTATGGTGCGGGATTCTTCTGCACCACTACAGTCAATGTCGTTGACGCTATCTAGTAATCGCTTCTTCTTTGATGATCTTAATAAACCGGATCCTCCCGCGCAGACTATCACTATAACTGCGACAGGAAGTAATACTACTGCGCCGATTACTGTCACGGCGAAAGACAATCTTAACCAGAATGTCGTAGTGACAGGCGGCACTATCCCGATAGCGAATGTATCTGTATCTCCTTTGGTATTCTATATTGAAGTGACTGCTGTCTCTGTTGATATGGTTTATCAGAAGCAGCGCATCATGGTTCAGCATGGAACGGATGCCGCTATTGCTGCGACTCTAGCCGCACTAGCAGCGTCTAATGATGCGATTACTTTCTATTATCAAGCTAATGCCCCGACTGTTGAGACAGATGGTGTTCAGGTAGATGATGTTTGGATTGATACTAATGACGGGAATAAGCAATATCGTTGGACCGGAATTAGTTGGTCCTCTATAACCGATACTAGAGTCACAGATGCACTAGCGGCTGCGGCGGGTGCTCAAGCAACGGCTGATGGCAAGATCACTACTTACTTTAGTGATGTGTCACCGACAGCCCCAACCGGAGGTTTTGTTCAGGGAGATCTCTGGTACCAAGATACTACGAAAACTCTGTATCGCTGGAGCGGTTCTGCTTGGAGCCAGTCTGTCGGCACTTTTGGAGCCGAGTACTATGAGACAGTTTATGGCAAGCCGCTGAGTGAAGTTCTTATTGATGAGATGGAGTATAAGAACTCTACCAAATTCGCGAAGCGTTGGCTGGTTCGTGAAGGCGAAGGCATTATCAATTATGATCAAAAAGATAAAGGTGTACAGGGTGGAGCATATCTAAGAATAACTAGTCCCACTGTTCCAGTGGAATTAGTTACTAACGGAACTTTTCCGACGGCTACTACAGGATGGACTGCTGGTCCTAATACGACATTATCTATCGGTGCTCAGGCATTACGAGTTACAACTACTTCTACTGTGAGTGCCTATGCCTATCAAGCGATTACTTGTGTCGTAGGTAAGACATATTCTGTCTCCTATGAAAATAATGAGCGGATTGCCACTAGTGTTATCTTTCAAATTGCAAATGATTCGGCAGGAACTTCAACGGTATATAGCGATACCACTGAAAGAAGTAGTGTATATACTTCTACTTTCGTAGCGACACAAACCACCCATTATATTCGCTGTGTTGCTGTCGCTACCATCTCTGGTCGTTATGCTGACTTTGACAATATCTCTATAATGCAGACTGCTCCCGGGGATATCTGGTTGAGCTATGTCGGCGAGCCTGTTCCTTTTGATCCAGCAGCTTCTTACGAAGTTGAGATCGCTATTCGCCGTCCGTCGGGAGATGGTAAGGTCAATCTCGGGTTAGAGGGTCTTGCTGATGACAAGGTGACTCTTGTAAGCCGAACAGGTACTAATTCATATACGACCCCTCACTGGATATGCGCGGCTGCGGCGACTCCTAATACAGGATGGACTTATTACAAAGGTTATTTCAAAGGGAGGTCGGGTACAGGTTCTGCTACTGCGGGGACTATCGATGTCCCCGGTGTGATGCACACGAATGTTGTTTATATACGACCTGTGATGCAGCTCAACTACCAAGCCACTTCAGGTGTGATGGATGTCGGTTATGTCCGTGTTCGTAAGACCCAAATGATAGATCAACTACCTGATGGTACACACGGAAAGATCTATAAATCACAGCTGACAAACTATGCTCATAAGCTAACTGTGGTTGCTTCCGGGATGCAGATTGCAGATCAGCGTAACTTGCCCCCGGTCAAGGCTCTTAATCTCGGGTTCAAGTATGGTGGGACGGTCACCTACTCGACGACTACCACACTCTGCACGATAAATATCACGGCCAGCTCTTTTACGATTGGTAATATCACCGTCGCTTATAATGCGATGAGTACCACTATCAGTGGGACGGCTGGTACAGGTCCGTTTACTTATTATCTCTACTTTGACGATGCTGGCTATGTCGGCGGTGCAAAGACTTTGCTGAAGACTACAAACTCATTGCTTATCTACCAGTCGGATGATCGTGTCTTTATGGGTACGGTTGTTTTCTCATTCCCATCGGCAGGAACCGGAGGGGGTGACGGTGATGTGGGTGGCGGCGGTTGTGTTGATGCTGAGGCATGGGTTGACACTCGTGACAAAGGTTTCATACAGGCTAAGGAAATTGTGGAGGGAGACTATATCAGGGTACTCTCTGCAGACCGAAAGTTTACTGAATGGGCTCCCGTCTTAGGAAACGAGATAAAGATGGAGGAGTCTTTCCAGTTAGTGAGTCGTACTAGTGGAAGTACTCTTCGCTGTTCTGCATCAACTCCTCTAACTCTTTCTGATGGTTCATCCGTCTACCCCGGTGATCTTAAAGGACAAGAACTTCCAGTTTATGTGACAGAACTGGCGTGGGAAAAGCATGACGCTATTTGGATTGGACCTAGACCTGTAGCCTTTATTCACTTAGGTGGATTATGCTATGCTGCGGGAGATATCCCAGGACGTTCTATCTTCACACATAACCCGATAGAGAATCCAAAGCCCTAGGAACAGACAATGCCAAGATACTCCAAAGTTAATCGGAAGATCCCTGCTCGGGATGAGCTCCTATTGACTAAAACAACAAGAGATAATGAGAATGGATTAATTCTCGGAAACCATGATTCTGTGGCACCAGGACTTTATCCTGGTGAGGAAACCTTTGAGCTAGATGATGGAAATCTCATAGCATTACGAGTGGAGACTCACTGGTTATCGAATGGTGAAGGTGTCAGCTTTCATGCTTTTGCCAGATTGATTGAAGACGATGGCTCCTCCAAACTCTCTGCTCGAAACCAGCACATTGGATCTGCCTTTACCTATTCTGTTCCTGCTTTATTCGCAATTGAGCATGGAGTTGATGCTATTGCTACAGATGTGGCGAGGATTATCCTTGGGGAGGAACCCTATCTAAAGGTAATGGTTCCTATGGGGGAAGGGGAAGAACCTCAGGAACAGCCGCTTCTCAATATTTCTGATATGGTCAAAGCGAATGCTAATATAAGAGATCAGATCAAACTTGCGGAACAGGTACGAGAGTATCCTAAAATCTCTTTGTAAGAATAAAGTAACTTGTCTCAGGATTAATTCTGGCCTAAACTGTGGTAAATCGTTTTGCGGAGAAAAGGTAATGGCGATCCAGTTTATCGCAAATCCAAAGGATGCCGCGGACTTGATTTATCATTATCTAATGGACAACCCGCTTGCCTTCACTCCAGATGTTCGCGAGTGGGTAATAGGATTTCTGGCCCCTCAAATGTCGCTCACCTACGGAGTTGCGGAGACTGCTGAAGTTATCTATGCGCGTATGAGTGAACTCACTCAAGAAGATTTAGAGCTCGGTGCTTCAGTTGCTTCCTGTGCTTCCTACCAGAAGCTCAACAATTTCGCGGATGACGACGGTGTCAGAGGTGAGGGTATCTACCAAGCACTCATGCGTGAAGCAGGAGCTGCTCCGCCAGAAGGGGGAAGCTGGCCGCTGCCTGAGGAGGATCCTATGCCGAAGGATGTTTATTTACCGCCGCCCCCATTAGACTTCAAGGACGTCGGGAAGACTGCACCGTTTATCCCGCCACCAGAACCATCGCCTGATCAGGTGGGTGATGTTCCTGTAGAGCCTGAGGTAGAATAGTGGCTGGAGCCGACATCAATCGCATTTCTTTCGCTATGAAAGAGTACAGGACGACTGCTCCTATTGAAGATACGCAGGTGCTTGCTCGCCATCCTCTTGCGGTTGAGCTTGACTATCTCACTATGTTTCGTGATGAAGCAGACGCGACCGCATTTGGCGGACAGGTTCTAGCTCTCCGAAAATTTGATCGCTGGTCATGGGCTTGTTTGATCACTCGCGGAAACTACCCCACTCTTGAAGTAGGCCAGACTATAACGCTATTCTATCCCCGCTACGGATTTAATTCTGGTGCAGACTTCATTATCAAGAAACGTCGCAGAGATGCTGGCCTCTTGTTTGATGAACTGGTTCTATTCGGCCCGAAGGGTCTGGCTTTCGACCAGCATATTTTCGCTTTGGACTTCGTCAACCAAGAATACTGGAAGGCTGGTGCAGTCACTGGTACGATCAGTTCTCTTTCTGGATACTTATTCACTCGCACGAATGAGCAGGGTGCTAGAGATCGTGATGGAGGGGTAGATTATTTCGCTGCTAATATCCCAGCGATTAATGGCTTGGGTTATCATCCGTACAGTGCTCTGACGAATTCATTACTCTATAGTCAAGCGATAGGCACGTCTCCGTGGAATACCTACACTTCTGGGCCTTCTATCACTATAACTGCTGATCAAGCGGTAGCTCCCGACGGGACTACAACTGCTGATAAGATTGTAATGGGTGCTACAAGTGTCGGCCAGCATTGTTTCTTCGCTCAGTCTCCCGGTACTCTTACTGCGGTTCCTTATACTTATTCTATCTGGTTGCGAGGTGAAGTTGGTGGAGAAAAAGTCTATGTTCTAGATCAGGAGAACGCAGGTACGGTAGTTAATACTGGGGTATTTGTCACTCTCACTACAGAGTGGCAGAGATTCACTAAAGTTATTACTGGTTCAACTTTCGCTTGGTGGTTCGGGGTCGGTAATCACAGCAATATCGCAGGTCAACAAGCTTCTTCGGCTCAAACAATCTACGCATGGCAGGGTCAGCTTCTTAATGGTAATTATCCTGATGGTGGTCCAGTCATCCGCACTACCTCAGCAGCGATCACGTTGAGTACGAGTACTATGCACATGGATGTGAAGGCCGCAGCAGCAAATCTCACTGAGGACTTTTATGTTGAGGGTCTGATCCAGAATTCAGGGAACCTTACCGATCGTAGGTTTGCCCATCTCATAAGCACTGCGCTTTCTACTCAGCAGTTCTATGTTCAGATACTCAACACTACTAATCAGATCCGTGTGATAGGTGCTAGTGGTGGTCAAGCAATCGGTTATCTTCCTGGGATAACCATCAATTCAATGGACAAATTCTCGTTCATTTACTCTTATGTTCAAGCCACGAAGACACTTCAGTTCGGTGTCCGATGCAATGGGATGACTGTCCTTAGCGCACCGACAGCAAATATTCAAACTGATGTCACAGGTCTCAACAGAATGAGAGTTGATGTGGCAATCGGGAACGTTATCATAAAGTTTCTGGGAGTGAAGGCTGGAACGCTTACTGATCAGCAGATGAGCGACCGCCTGTACGCTCTTCTAGGAGGATAAGACGTGAGCATTTTCTTCGTCGCCCCAATAGAACAGCACCCTGACTATGACAAGGTGACCACTGTACCTGCGAGCGCACACGCAAACGCATCATACCCTGCGAGTAATCTTCTCACTTACGATCCTACGCAGGTGATGCTAGCTACTCAGGTTGCCCCGGTAATCACGTGGGACTTAGGTGCTGCGAAGAGCTGGGATGTGATCTCATTGATCCATACGAATCTAGCGCATGACGCCACAATACTCGTGGAAGGCAGCACGAATAATTCTGTTTGGGTAACTCTCCAGGCGGCTGGAACTCTGGCTTTAGCTCATACAGTCGCTGGACAGACAGTCCAAAACCAGAAGCATATGCTCAGGCGTAATCTGACGCTGTTCGTTTCCCCTACAGTATTGACCTATCGCTATATTCGTATTACTCCAACGAACACAGGTGGTGTCCTTCCATTCTTTGGGCGGTTGTTTGTCGGTCTTAAATGGAAGCCGACCTACGGCTGGCAGTATGGATCGCAAGTTAACTTCTTAGATCTTTCGCGCCATGAGCGCACCGATCGTGGGACGTTAGTGCTAGATTATATTCCGCCTATCCCCGGTGCCTCGGTGCAGATGGATTTCTTAAGTAAAGCTGAGATGATGGACTTTGCTTGGGAATTCAATTATTGGCGGGGTGCCGGGAAAGAATTTCTTGCTTGTCTTGATGTTGAGGATACGAAATACCTACAGAAAATGACATTTTATTGTACGATCACTGAAGGGAGAACAATTTCTTTTGACTCTTATAATACTCACAGCCAGACATGGACTCTTGAGAACATAGCTGCCGCTTAGAAAGACTTAACCGTGAATATACAAATCACGATAGACTCCGACGATAAGAAGGCGTGGATTAATGACCGCATACCTCCGCACGTCTTTAACGTTCTTGCAGAGCTCCCGGGCCGCAAGCGGTATGTACAGGGCAAACCCTTCATAGAGCTCTCGAGGAGCAACCTAGAGTATCTAGACATACGTTTGGAGGGCATCACTTGGCGCGGGCCAGCGGCCAACCTAGTGGAGCAATTCCGGGCGATGCGTCTCGCCGAGAAGAACACTAGGGATGCTCGTTGGCTTGAGCCAGAAAGTGTTGAATTCCCTTTCAGGACTGTTCCATACCAGCATCAGCTTAAAGCATTTTCACTCGCCAGAGGTAAAGTCGCCTTCGGTTACTTCATGGAGCAGGGAACTGGAAAGACCAAAACTCTACTTGATGATGCTGCGGATATCTATCTCAACGGCGGTGAGGCAGGACGGATAGACACTCTCATTATTGTAGCGCCGAACGGAGTACACGCTCAGTGGATTAATGAGCAGGTGCCCGAGCACTTTCTTGAGTCTATCCCTTACGCGGGCGGGTACACAGTAGCGTCACCAACTCTAGATGAGGCTAGGCAGTTTCGTAAGGCTAAGGAATTCAAGGATGGTCTTAGGATCATCGCTATTCATATTGACATGATGAGTCATACGAGCGGTAAGAAACTCTTACAGGAACTTCTGCTCAGTTGCAACGCGATGCTCGTGGTAGATGAGAGTAGCCGAATTAAAGATCCTAATTCTAAGCGCACTAAGACTCTGTGCGAGCTGGGTAAGTTAGCGAAATATCGGCGCATTCTGACGGGCACCCCGATCTCACAGGGAGTGGAAGATATCTATTCTCAGTTCTACTTCTTGGATAAGCATATCCTCGGCTACAATAGCTTCTATGCTTTCCGGAATCATTTCTGCCAGCTTACCTTGATTGAAGTAGGTTCTGGGAAGAATAGGAAGAAATTTAACAAGATCACCGGCTACATCAACGAAGACGAACTCAAGCGTAAGATTGATTCCTACACCTACCGCGTGCTGAAAGAGGATTGCTTGGATTTGCCTGAGCGAAATTATATTAGGCAGGAAGTCTTGCTCACCCAAGAGCAGAAAGATATGTATGCCAAGATGAAGAAGGACTTCTTCCTTGACTTGGAAGCTGGAATCCTCACAGCTCGTATGGCAATCACTCGCTTGATACGTTTCCAACAGCTAATCGGCGGATTCATTTGGAAGCGCCCAAAGAAGGATCCAGATACTGGGAAAATTGTTGAGCCCGAAATCTACCAAGAATTTGATAACAACCGTGTGGAACGTACCTTAGATATTATCCGTGAATCCCAGAGTAAGGTCATCGTCTACATCAAATTCGAAGGTGATTGGAATCTTCTCACAAGGGCGCTCACCGCAGCGAAGATTGGATGGGTGGATTATGTCGGCCGAACTAAGGATAAGGCTGAAAGCATCAGGCGCTTCCGGGACGACCCAGACGTTAAGGTCTTCATCGGTTCAAAGGCTGCTTTCTTCGGTCTCAATCTTACTGTCGCTTCCGAGGTCATCTGGTATGCGAGAGACTTCTCCCTAGAGAATGAACTCCAGGCTAATGACCGAGTCCATCGCATCGGGCAGCATAAGGTTGTGAACTACCATTATCTTATCGCACCTAAGACTGTGGATGACCGAATAGATAAGGTACTCAAAGATAAGAAGGCTATCGCTGAGAACCTAATAGACATAAGGGATCTTTTTGCTGATGACGAATAAAGTCTTTGTCCTGCAAGCCACCCGCTTCCAGGCCGACGTCAGCGCGGCGGGCGTGTATGGCGAGATCTGCTTTGTCCTCTCAGCAGGTGATCGCACTTGCGCGAATCCCGAGCTGTCTTTTGAGAAACTGCGTCGTGCGCTCAAAGACTTCCGGCCTAACGAAGACTTCATAGTCTGGGCTGGAGGGGATCCTCTATCAGCGATCATCACTGGAATGGTGCTCATTGATCTAGGCATAAACAAGTTTCGGTTTTTGCGTTTTGAGAAAAATCGTAATATAAGGCATGGGCAACCTGTTACCGGGTTCTATTCTCCTGTTGAAGTTTGTTTAGAAAAGGAAGCAGATTATGGCTGACGACGACGTAGACTTCTTTGAACAGGAAGACACTTCTCAGGGTGCCGACAAATTCAAAGGTGCGATCACTAACCTAGCCCGCGAGGTTAGGAACATTGACAACACCATTGAAGATCTCCAAACCCAGATGAAGGAGCTCGGTCGCCGCAAGATTGATATTGAGACCAAGCAGCTCCCGGAGCTGTTGCATCAGGCTGGTGTCAAAGAAATCACAACGCTGGAAGGGCTGAAGGTCAGCGTTAAGTTTGTTGTCGGTTCTATCCCGGCGGAGTCCAAGGAATCTGCCTACGAATGGCTGGACGACAATGGTCACGCCGATATCATCAAGCGGAACCTTGCTCTTCAATTCCAGAAGGGTGATACTTCTCAAGCCGAACAGGCTGCGGCGGCGCTTCGCGAAATGGGATTCAGCCCCACTATCAAGTTAGACATTCACCCTCAGACCTTTATGGCGTTTGCGCGCGAGCAGATTCAAAACGGCAAGATACTCCCTCTTGCTCAATGGGGTGTCTACTTCGGAGATCGGGCGGTAATAAAGTAGTCCGAGCAAAATATCACTTGCGTTGTGAGCAAACTAGCTTATAGTGATATGTCTGGTGGTAAACCAGTTGATAGAGGAGAGTCTAATGGCGGAAAAGAAAACGGAAGCTGAGAAACCGGTAGATCCCAAGCCCGAGGCTGGCGGCACAGATCTAGCGACAAAACCTCAGGAATCCACAGATCTCGCAGAAACGGAAGAGGAAGACTTTTTCGCTGATGCGGGTGAGGGCTTGCAGGATTTTTCGCAAACCGATTATCTCATCCCATATGTTCGCATTATCCAGGCGCTCTCAAAGGAGCTCCAGAAAAATCATGCGAAATTCCTCAAGGGTGCCGAGCAGGGCATGTTCGTCAACTCGGCGACCAGGAAGCTCATCAATGGTGAGGCTGGTTTCCTCGCTGTTCCTGTGAGCTTCAATCATCGTTACATGGCGTGGCTGCCGAATAATGCCGGTCCAGCCTACGACATGGGCGACGACCCCTCCAAGTTCAATGCGACTCAACCAGTCGCTGAGGGCAAGGACAAGGGCAAGCGGTTTGATGATGAGGGCAACCAACTCACGGACGCCCTTCAGTTCTTCATCATGCTGGTCAATAAGGAAACCTTTGAATTCGAGGTTGCGGTTCTCAACTTCGCAGCTTCCCAAGCCCGCAAGGGTCGCGGATGGGTTTCCACTATTGGCAATCGTATGGAGCGGAAGGACGGTCAGCTAATTCGCCCCGCCATTTACTTCTACTCCTACGAAATTACCACGGTACCTGAGTCTAACGACCAAGGTTCGTGGTACGGTTTCCTTATCAACGAGGGACCGAAGGTGATGGATCTCGAGAACGGCCGAGAGATCTTTCGTACCGCCAAGCAACTGCGCGAGCGGATCAAGGCGGGTGAAGTGAAGGCAGCGGTTGAAGAGCCGGATGCCGACGCTGAGGCCGGAGAAGAGAAAGCGTTCTAATACAGGCGCTAGAAGGAGTTTAGAATGGCAACGAAACTTGACACCGAAAAGCCCCTGTTCATGGGGCCGACAGCGGTTCGTGAAGGAACCGTGGTGGATGCAATCCGTCAGGCTGTGCGCGATCTTGACAAAGGCGAGGGCGTCTCGTACCAGGACTTGGAAAAGCACCTGCTCGAGAATTTCCAGCCCAAGAAGTCGCAGGGCTACGGTGCATCGTACATCAAGGCATATGTCCGCGATGCGGTCAATCGCTACGGCCATCTCGCCAACGAGAATGGCGGTCACGAATACGCCTCGATCGCGGCACCGGAACCGAAGCCCAAGGCGCCGAAGAAGTTGACCAAGGCCCAACAGGCTGAGATCGACGCGCTCAACTTCATTCGCACTCGCGGTGAGGTCCAGGATGCCGGCGATCTGGATAACAGCCAGATCACGGTCCAGGACTTCGTCACGGAGACGGGCAAGAAGACCAAGACCATTGAGAAGCAGCTTGCTTCTCTGGAGAAGGAAGGGCTCGTTCGTACCGAGTCTGTTCCGGGCAACGAGGAAGGCGAGTCTTCGGTCTACGTCTATCTCACCAACGCTGGTCTCGCGAAACTCAACGAAGCGGAAGCGGCTGCTGCTGCGGCTGCTGAGTCCGAGGAAGCGCCCGAGGCCTAATACACCTTCCGTGGGTGGGACTGGGAGGCGGGTGTCTTTGGCACTCGCCTCTCTTTCGTTGGAGACTCGCTGTGAACCAAGAGAATTTTGAGACTTTCGTATTCTACCTTAATGAACGCGAGAAAATTCGCCAGATGCGCGAGGAAGGATCTCCAGGTCCCTGGACACTTGACCCAATCTTAGGTCGCTACAAGTTCACAAACATACGACGTTCCGATGATCGCACTACCCGCTGGCTGAAGAAGAATTGGTACGATCCTAACCGCGATGCTGATCTGGAAATGCTCGTTATTAACTGCGCTCTCGCCAGATACTTTGGCAGCATTGAATTCTGTTCTGCTGTCGGTTTTCAGCAGAGTTGGAATCCCGAGTTTCTTTTGCAGACAGCGAATGATAGACTCAGCCGGGGTGAGAAGGTATTCACTGGAGCCTACATTATTACGAATGCTGGAAGCACCGACCCCAAGCAAAATGTCGTAGTTTGTCAGTTCCTCACACCACTTAGGTTTCGCGCCGCCCGCGTGGTAGAGCTCTGTCAGCGTAATCGCTGGCAAGATGTCGCAGAGTTTCTTCAGCAGCAGCCGGGGATCGGCCCGTTCATGTCCAAGGAGATTGCGCTGGATATGATGTTGACTCCTCTCCTGGAAAATGCAACCGATAAGCTAACATGGAGTCCCGCAGGTCCTGGGGCGATTCGTGGCTTGAACCGTCTGCATGATCGCCCGTTGCAAGCGCCTTTGTCTCAACCGAAGGCTGTAGCTGAGATGATAGACCTTCTCGGGCTGCTCAGCACAGGAGGTCACCTCCGACCATACATGCCGACTCCAGGCGTTGATTACGGCGTTACAGATGTTCAGTTCAGCCTTTGTGAACTAGACAAATATCTCCGAGTCAAGAATGGTGAAGGACGTCCACGCTCTGGTTACGATTGGCGAAAGGCAAAACCGTACACGGTCTGAGTTATTTTGAATTAGCGTTTTGAGAAATTACCTGCTAGGGTTATAAGACTGGGGTTCCTCAGTAAAACCATAGAAAGGGTAAGTCATGCAAGAAGAAAATGAGGTCGTTGACGCTCCGGTTGAACCCGTAGCCGAAGAGCCGCAGCCCGAGGAGCAGCCCGCTGAAGAGCAGCCGCCCGAGGATGAGCCTCCGGTGGAGCCGAACAACGAAGTCGCTGAAGAGCCCAACGAAGATCCGGAAGAATAAACTTTAACTGGGAGAGATTGTTCCATGCAAATATTCATTCCTACTCGTGACAGGGTAAATGCTCAATTTACATGGGACAATCTCACTCCTAGGCTGCAAGCGGCTACCCGCTTAGTGGTACCGGCGGATGAGGTCTCGAGCCATCTCGAGCGTTCTCGAAACGTGGTAGCCCGCCCCGCTGGCCCCCTTAGCGGGGTACGCCAATGGATAGTCGATGAGCTTGCTACGCCGGGTCAGCCCGTGATTATGCTTGACGATGATCTAGCATTCTTTGTTAGGAAAGACCCTCGAGCCCATAATCTCCGTCCGGCGGGAGCCGACGTTGAACGAATTATGGACTGGCTAGATGAGATGGTTCAGCCGAATTTCTCCAACATGAGTTATGTCCACGCTGGACTCTCACCACGACAAGGAAATAACTGGTGCTACCCCGACAAGCATCAGACTATCCAGCGAATGAACGCTGTTCATTGCGTGAACCCTGAAGCACTCCGTCACTATGGTATTCGCTATGATGCCGTTGACATGATGGAAGACTACCACGTTGTCCTCAGTCTCTTTGAAGTTGGGGAGAAGAACATTGTTCTTACGGACGCGGCTTGGGATCAGTGTAAGGGGAGTGGCGCTCCCGGAGGTTTTACTCATTACCGTACAAAAGAGACTCAGGCCGCCGCGTCGCATCGCCTCGCGGAACTACATCCTCTTTCGGTTAAGGTTGTTGAGAAGGAGCCAAAGACGGGAAGTGGTGGGTTCGCTGGTAAAAGAACTGATGTCCGTGTCCAGTGGAAGCAAGCCTACCAGAGAGGCACGCGGAATCCCACCTACAATATGAGGTGATTCATGTACGAATTCGACATTGATTGCCCGAATGAGGGACTCGGCCGTGTGATGCGAGTGCTGAGAGAAAATGGCATCACGACTACCAGTAGGAACGGCCCGGTCATTCGCTTCCCTGAGCCAGTAGCTCTTCAATACTCAAACCCTCGGCGCCGAATCCTGGACAATCCTATTCGGGACGCTAATCCTTTCTTTCATATGTTTGAGACTCTGTGGATGCTGGCAGGTTTGAATACTGTCGCACCACTAGAGCTCTATAATTCTGGGATGAAGCAGTACTCCGATGATGGAGTGACATTCGCAGCACCTTACGGATATCGTTGGCGAAAGCGATGGGGCGACCAGATTCTCAAGGTTGTAGAGAAACTGAAGAAGAATCCTGAAGATCGTCGCATTGTCTTACAGATGTGGGATCCCAAGGAATTATTCAAGGATGAAGGTCTAGATTTCGCTTGTAATCAACAGGTCTTGTTTGATACACGACCTACGACGATTCATCCCAGTGGCTACTACCTTGACATGACAGTCACCAACCGTAGCAATGATCTTATCTATGGTGCGATGGGTAGCAATCTCTACCATTTCTCTTTCCTGCATGAATTTATCGCGCTTCATACAGGGCTAGGACTTGGGACCTACTATCAGATCTCCAAGAATATGCACTTGTATCTTGAGAATCCCGCTTCCAAGCACTGCTGGGAACATATGCTGGAGATTGAAAAGGGGCCGAAATCTCCAGAGGAAGATCTTAGTCTGAGCGAGTTCGGAATCCCTCTTGAAATAGAACCGTATAGGAATTTCGTCAACTACAACAAGATCACAGATGATGTCCTTGCTGACCCAAGTTGGCTGACTACGGTTGCGAAACCGATATGTGAAGCGTATCGAGTCTATAAGTATAAGATGCTTACTGGTCTTGATATTGAGTTTGAGCTGAGGATTGAGTTTGCTTTAGCGGCTCTAGAACATTGCAGATCTGATGCTCTAGGACTAAATTGCGAAGCATGGTTTCAGCGAAGACTTGAGAATTATAGCCGGAATAAGATTACCATAGTAGAAGCGGAGAGACCAGATTGAGCTACATTGAAGCATGGCGAAATGGACAGGTTGTTCGCAAGCACACGATGGAGAACATCCGTGCGGAGAATGATGCTGAGCATACATGGGGTCTGACCATGCTCCTCATCTGTGCTTGGCCTAATGTCCCAGAGCATATTATCAAGATGGCTATTATCCACGACTGTGGAGAGCGAGCCACTGGTGATATGCCGGGGCCGACTAAGTGGGCCAATCCCGTCCTTGGGGATGAGATGGATAGGCTTGAGAAGCAGCATATCATGGACACGCTGCCTGAGCATTTATGCGATGACTATAAGACGACCACTGAAAGTGAATGGGCAGTCATTGAATTCTTTGATCGCGCTGAATTCTGTATCAGCATGGCGCGTGAACGACGCCTCGGAAACACCTATGCCATGATCTACATGGAACGCTCATACAATAAAATGACGCAGACGTTTGATAATCATAAGGTTGCCTTTACGAAAATGGACACTGAGCTGCTCATGGGTATGATGGATCTTCGTGCAGAGATTCGTACCGAGATGGATAAGCTCGAGCGGGGAGATTTCAAGTGGTGAAAGCTAATGACATCCAGCACGGTGGAACTCACTATAAGAAAGCGAAGTATCAGCACTGGGACTTGATTGCCGAAAACCGTATCGGCTATCTTGAGGGCTGTGGTTCTAAGTATGTTTCTCGCTGGCGGGATAAGAACGGTGTGGAGGATCTTCAGAAGGGGATGCACTACACTGACAAGTTGATTGAGTGCTACTATCAATATGACTATCGCGCAACTGGTCATACCCCACAGTCCTGTCTTAATCTCTTCTTTGAAGAAAACCAGATCACAAACGTCAATGAGATAGAGGCTATCACTATCCTTTGCACTTGGCGAACTGTAGCTGAACTGGAGCAAGCTAAGCATCATATTAAGCTGCTCATTCTGGCAGCAGGAAGTCTCACTGTAGGGTAAAGCCCTTGTCCAATGAGAACCAGCTTGTTATACAGGCGTTACTGGACAGCCCCGTTAAACCTCGGGGTAGTCGCAGCAAGCGAAAGAATACTACCATGCTGGATATGTTCTCGGACTTACCCGAGTTACATGGACCTATTACTCTAGATACTGAAAATCACGATCCGCTTCTTAAGACTCGCGGTTCAGGATGGGCCTACGGTCGCGACGGGCAGAACGGTGGTAAGATCATAGGCATTGCGGTAAACGCCGACAACTTCCACGAATATCTACCAATCAGTCATACCGAAGGAAACCTTGATCCTGCAAAGGTGAAAGGATGGCTCAAGCAGCAGCTCACTAAAGATGAGCTCCAGCCCAAGATCTTCTTCCACGCACAGTATGACGTTGGCTGGCTCCAGGTGGAGGGTATCCCAATCCGTGGACCAATCCATGACGTCTCATTCCAAGCACCACTCCTTGACGAGCATCGTCCAAACTACATGCTGGATCGCTTAGGCAAAGACTACTTAGGCCGAGGCAAGGACGAAAAGTTACTGGCGAAAGCTGCCGCAGACCTAGGCATCAAGAATACGAAGAGCGATAACATTAAGATGCATCTCATGCGGGTGCATCCAGACATCGTTGGAGTCTATGCCCGGGAGGACGTGGCGCTTACCAGAGAGCTCTGGGATCTATACAATCCCATGATTGAGGAAGAGAACCTAGGCGAAGTCTACCAACTTGAGTGTGATCTTATTCCCATGTTGATAGACATGCGGCTCAGAGGAGTAAGGGTCGATGTTGCCCAATGCGAAAAAGAACAGGCGGGTCTAGTTCTAGAAGAGAGCAAGGCCCGCTTATTCATTAAGGATAAGACAGGTATCACTGTTGGTAGCTGGGACAATGCTGCCGAGCTTTCCAAGGTCTTTGACAAGCTAGGAATTAAGTATGGACTCACGGAGAAAACAGAACAACCGTCCATCACTGCTGATTGGCTTCGTGGTCTTGGGCATCCTGTCGCTGATGCTATTCTTCGTGGACGTAAAACAAATAATATTCGCAGTACATTCCTTGAGAACGCCCTCCTTAATCTCCAAGAGAACGGTCGTATCTATCCGAACTTCAACCCTCTCAAGCGTGACGATGAAGGCGGCGCAGGCGGCGTCCTAGGAAAGGAACTCAAGGCTGGTGTTCGTGGTGCGTTGTCTGGCAGGTTTAGTTCCAGCCAGCCGAACTTTCAGCAGATGCCTTCACCGGAGAAGGATCCCGAACTAGGTTACATGGTTCGCCAGTTGATTCTACCTGAAGAGGGTGAAGCCTTTCATGTGATGGACTATTCGTCCCAGGAACCTCGCCTGACAGTTCATTTCGCAGAGGTCACAGGCTGCTGGAAAGCTGCCCAGATGGCTGAACGGTTCAGGGAAGATCCTAACACCGACTTACATGACGAAACTCGCAAGATGGTGGCGCAGAAACTAGAAGAGTGGAAAGATCCTAAGAAGCGTAAGTCAGCGAAGACTATTAACCTCGGCGTTGCTTACGGGATGGGAGGCGGTAAGCTAGCCCTATCCTTAGGACTTCCATACACCCAAGCATCCTTCAAGAAGATTGTGAACGGTGAGGACTTTGAGTTTAAGTATCTCAAAGCAGGGCCAGAAGCCCAAGAGCTTATGGACATTTTTGATGAAGCTGCACCGTTCATCCGCCAGCTTGCGAAGAAGGCCCAGAATGCTGTAAAGCAGAAGGGTCATATTAGGACACCAATGGGTAGGCGATTCAGATTCCACAAGGAAGAAGATGGGCGGGGCTGGAAATTCCTGAACAAATCATTGAACCGTCTTATCCAAGGTAGCGCCGCTGATATGACCAAGCTAGCTATGCGCGATATGTATAGGGCTGGAATTCTACCACACGGAACAGTTCACGATGAGATTGATATCAGTGCAGGTGACCCGAAGATTGTAGCTGAAGTGAAGCACATCATGGAACATGCGATGGAACTCACTATTCCTGTTGTAGTTGATGTGGGCAGCGGACATAATTGGGGACAGGCTTCCATGGAGAAGCTAGGCGCAGAAAATTACCAGAAATTCTTGGAAGGGAAGTTGTGATGCCAGAAGAACCTGAGAAGCCGACCGATTTCATCAACGACCCAGATCTGAGTGTTACGGGTACTTTCACTTATGAAGATACTACACTTAGGATGCCTTCCCCTGAAGAGATGATGCCTTGTGCTAACTTAAAGATTAAGCTTCTGCATCCAGCAGCGATCGTCCCCAAGCAAGGTTCACCTCACTCGGCTGGTTATGATCTCTTCTGCGTTGAGGATTTTGTAATCGGTCGCCAACAGACCTTACTGATTCCTCTTGGTTTCGCTACTGAGATGCCCATACAGATTCATGGGCGTATTGAGTCTCGATCAGGCTTTGCAACTAATGGTCTTGTCGTTCTTACCGGGGTGATTGATCCTGACTATCGTGGTGAGTGGAAGGTTATTCTACGCAATGTCTCTCCTTATGCAGAGCAGCGTATTCTCAAGGGAACCAAGATCGCACAGGTAGTCTTTCGGCCGACCTATAGGGCTAGCTGGACAGAATCTGCCGAGCTTGAAGATAGTGATCGTGGCACTGGTGGATTCGGGAGTACAGGACAATGAGCCGCCCAGCAATGATCGTAGATGGCATGTCTGTCTTCCATACTGTCGCAGGGCCAGCCGCGATGCTGACCAATGGTTACACCTACAGCTTCGTGGTTCAGCTCACGTCTGCTGTCAAGAAGTTCAAGCCGAAAGGTATCTTTGTCTGCTGGGACATGGGCTATGACAAGCGCCTAGCGATTCATCCCGGTTACAAAGCTGATCGCCCTCACAAGATGAATGATACTCTACGCAAGTATCATGCTGATGTCTGTACGTTCCTCCACTTCGCTGGTATTGACCAACTCAAGGCTCCGGGCTATGAAGCTGATGACATCGGGGCTATGCTCGCTAACACGCTGGAGTCTGCCGTCTTAGTCAGCAATGACAAAGACTGGATTCAACTTGTGCGTCCAGGAATCTCACTGTACCAGAAGGTTCGGCTTGAGGGTCGGAAGGCTGAGAAGAAAGAGATCAAGGCTGAAAACTTTGCTGAACTCACCGGATATGGCAATCCTGAAGAGTTTGTCAAAGCTCTCTGCGCGATGGGCGATGGGGTAGATCGGATTGATGGTATTGACGGCATCGGTCCAGGGACACTGAAGGCTTATCTCATGGGAGTACGAATCAGTCCGAATAAGCAGAAAATCTTAGACGATTTCTTTGCAGGTGACCCACTCTATCTTCGCAATCGCCAGCTTATAGATCTTCGTGACATAAGATCTATTGACGGGTTGGACATTCACTTCGGCAACTTTGACGAGTGGAGGGTAAAGAGTTTGCTAGAAGAGTTTGGCTTTGCTAGTATGCTTAAGAATTTCCCGTTGTGGGTTTCACCATACAAGGAGGCTTCCCCCGATGTCGAGGCAGACCCGGCATAAAATTATCAGGGCAGTAGTTGAATGTAGCGTCCCTCAACACGTTACTGAAAAAGATTTGGTGTGGCATTTGAAGGGTGTTCTCAAGTGGCCGCTTCAGCTAGGGGTTAAGGGAGATCATACTACGCTAGTGAAGCCGCAACTAAAAGAGTTCGGCCGTGTTGTCACAGCACAACGTAGGCAGGAAGAAAACTTCTGGTCGCGTAGAAGAATGGGGATGGACCTTGACGATTGAACTCACTTATGAAGACCTGAATGACCAACAGAAAGCTGCGGTGGATGACATCGTACGTTGGTTCTTATCAGGCGACCACTCCAAGCCGTACATCCTTCAGGGCTATGCCGGAACAGGTAAGACTACCCTCATTCGCATTCTACTTAACCGACTTCGCGTGGCTCTCTCGCGCGTAGCATTAGCAGCCCCTACTAATCGTGCTGCTAAGGTTCTCGCAAACAAGACGGGTCTGTTCACGCAAACAGTTCACAAGTTAATCTACCTCACACTGTCGGAAGAAATCAATTTCCAGCGTGAACGACTTCGCATGTGGGATGAGGCTGTCAGTTTTAACGAGCTCAGTGAGGCTCTTATCACTCAGTCAGGGCAGGATCTCCAAATGGAGTACCGTGCTCTACTAGCAGAAGATGGTCTCGCTTTTGACGAAGCCGAATTCAAGGAATTCTGTGCTCAACGTGGTGAGACTATCCTCAAGTTTGAAGGTTTGGAATTGCCTACCGATCCCAATGCTAGGCAGGAGATCTTCGTCACCATCCGCAAGGAAAAGATCGCACTGCACAAGCAAGCTATCATTGATCTTATGTCTGAGGATCTTCCAGTGCGTAAGAAAGAGCCGCTGGAAGTCATCGCCAAGTACAGCCTCTTTATGATAGACGAGTCTTCCATGGTCAATGAGACTCATGGTAAGGACATTATCTCCTTCGGTATCCCGACGATTCTAGTTGGGGACCCATTTCAGCTACCACCCGTCAAGGCGAAGCCCTATTGGCATAACCTGTCGCCTCAATCGGTGCTGACCAAGATTGAACGCCAGAAAGGTATTGGTGCCGGAATTCCTCTTGCAGGTGAAAGGCTACGCAATGGAGAAGAAATTTCCGCAAATGAAAGCGTCAGCATTCACCACCGCAATTCACTCCCTGACGCAGCTTGGACAAGCACAGATCAAATTATCTGTGGAACTCACAAAACTCGCGAGCGCCTTTGCCGCTTTGTCCGAGCGAAAATGGGACATACCACCGCCCACCCTCAGCCGGGTGAAAAAGTCGTTTCTGTCTATAACGACAAGAAGCGAGGAATAATGAATGGTGAGATCTATACTGTTCGTAGTAGTGAGGTGATTCGTAATGGTACTGTTGCACGACTCTCCATCATTGATCCGTACGGTCGGGTTATTGAGCCGGTTGATGTATGGATCAAAGGCCTCGGGGGTAGAAGTTTCACCGATTTCCTCGACGATCAATTCGGAAAATTCTGGTGGGGATACGCCATTACCTGTCATCAATCCCAGGGATCCGAATGGCCCCGAACAATCGTGTGCGACGACTGGCCGGGAGACGGACACGACCGATGGCTCTATACAGGATTGACCCGCGCCCAACAGCACTGTGATCTTGTCAGATGAGTCCTCGTCCCCCATATCCTATTCAGCCATTTCCCAAGGTCAAGGACTATGTCGCTTACGCTGGCATCGGTTCAAAGGAGACTCCCGACAATATCTGTCACTTGATGCGGGGGATTGCTCGTATGCTGTACGACCGGGGCTATGTTCTCCGATCAGGTGGCGCACCGGGAGCTGACGAAGCATTCGAACAGGGGACTCCAGTGATGGCGACCATGGAGATCTTTCTCCCGTGGAATCGCTTCAACGGCAAGCCCGATCTTCTTCATCTCACCCCGACGGAACTTGGCGTAGCCAGAAGCATCGCTGAGAAATATCATCCGAATTGGTTGGCTTGTTCCGAAGGTGCGAAAAAGCTGCACACTCGTAACACAATGCAGATTCTAGGGCGTGATTGTGCAACCCCTTCTAAATTCGTAGTCTGCTGGACTAGCAATGGTAAAGCGATTGGTGGTACAGGTCAAGCTCTCCGCATCGCTGAAGACAAGAAAATTAAGATCTACAACCTACATGATCCTGGAACACGAATACTATTCTACCAAGAGTTAGGCTGGGAACATGACTTATAATGGGGCTTGCATTATGAACAGTCCTGCGGTACAGTTGACGCTTAAGGATAAGACCCTTAAGGAGAAGGCCAATGACCTAGCAGATTCGCGCTCCGCCAGAGCTCCCAGACAAAAGCCAATTCTAGTCTGGGAGCAAACCAATGACCGCTATTAATCGTCCTTATCTAACCAGTTTTAACTTTGAGTCCGTGCAGTACTCGGACACTCAGCTGGAACAATTCCACAAACTTACTCGCAACTATATCGCCAGCCTTGATCTCGGCTGCCCGAGTGCGAAACACGTTGAAGTTGTTGGTCATACTGAGCATGACCAGCTCAAAGGAATGGATGGTCGCCAGAAATATCTCGCTTGGGTCAAGGGATGGAAAGAGATCTATCGCCACCTGAGCATGATCATCCGCCACCATAAGAAATATCGTAAGACCACAACCTTCCCGCGCCTGAACGCGAGGCAGGAAGAGCTCTGGTTCAAGCTCAATCCTGGGAATAATCAAACCGCTTGTGAGCATCTAGGTGCTCTTTCCAAGAAGCATCTTGAGCGACTCCAGGAGACTGCTCAGGCTATGCTTAATGCTCGGTGGAATGCCAAACTCGCTGCTGCTGAACGGCGACGTCGGGCTATTGGTCTTCGTATCGTACCGGCCGATCCAGTTCGTTTGGAGGCCTAACTCGTGGCTGGCCTTGTCAGCATAATGGTAATGCTCCGGTCTCTAAAACCGATGATCTCAGTTCGATTCTGAGCTTGGCCGCCATGAGTAATTATTTTGCTTTTGAACAAAATAACGCTTGCGCTATGAGCAAACGCCAGCTACACCTATAGGTAGGAAGGGTCAAGGCAACGGGTCAACCCCCAGCCCTCGGGCTAGCGGTTTTCCTCTTCCGATCCTGGGTACTTCGGTACTCTTGGTGAACGAAGTAGCTTTCGACGAACAATGTGCGTGACGCGGTGAGCGACTGTTTCTAACTGTCTTCGGACGACCGGACTCAATCGATCACTCAATAGTTCCAAGGACCTCGGGTTTACCCTTGATTCTTGATAAGTCACCCGACCCCTCCGCCTTATTCTGGGGGAATTGCCATGAAGAAAATTGCAGGGTTCGTTCTAGCGACCGCTTTTCTCGCCTCCAGTGCTTCAGCAGCGAAACCGAGTGAAGCTTGGTTCTTCTGCAAGCAATTCCTTGGGCCGCAGGTCTGCGGATTCCTCAAGTAAGTGATCCTCCCCAGGACCACAAAGGGGTCGTACTTCGGTACGGCCCCTTTCCTCTTTGTGCGGTCGCAGAGAGTGGCGTAAGACGGTTTGTCGGGTCAGCGATACCCCGGCGCAGGAGGTGACCACTCCTCTGGCTGGCGTTCAAATCGTCGTTACGCCCCTGAAATCATCCCTATCCGCGATTAATATCTGATAAAATTAGTGCTTGCGCTTTGAACTGTTGCAGCCTACAAACAAAGGTAGGCAGGGTCAGGGCAAGGGTAGACCCCTCTCAGGACTGCTAACCTATTGATCGGCAGCATCCTGCTGTCGTGTATGGAGGGGGTTTCAGCATGAAAAGAACTATGCTCGTCGCACTTCTGCTTTGCGGTGCGACGCCCGTTTACGCACAGGATACTCTCACGAGTACGTCCGGTTCGGGAGCGGAAGCGAATTCGGGTTCAGTCTCGGGCGCGCAGTCCAATAACGATAACGTCAACGCACAGGTTGGCAATATCGGCGTCAGCGAAAACACCAATACGAGCAACAGCTCGTCAGGTGCGATCTCCGGCTCCAACAGCGAAAGCATTTCAGGCTCAAATTCTGACCAGCAACAGGGTCAGTCAATGGGCCAGGATCAGGGCCAGGATCAGGGCCAGTCGCAGAATCAGGGCCAGTCGCAGGATCAGGCGCTTGACAGTAGCCAAGCCAATCAGCAGGGTGTGACGGTCAACCAGACCTGGAACACCAAGAACCGAAAAACCACAGAAATTCGCACGAATAATGCGGTGCCTCTCACGAGCTCCAGCAGCTTCTCCAGCGACTACTGCGGCGGTTCAGTCAGCGGCGGCGTAAGCGCGGCTCCGTTGGGCATCTCCGTCGGCGGCGCTGGCACGAAGTTCGACAAGAGCTGCCAGTCACTGCGTCGCGCCGAGAAATTCGGCATGGCGGCAGTCAACGCGGCGAACATGGGCCAGTTGGAACTGTCCGGCAAACTCATGAGCATGATGATCTGGTCGATTTGCACGAGCGATTCCAGCGGACCCGACGTTGAGAAATCAACGGCCGACGCTTGCAATCAGCTTCTGCTATTGGGCTCGGTTCAGAACCGAGTAGCGCAGCCCGCTCCAGGCGAAACCCCGAATCCGCGTATTGCGCGTAACGGCAAGATCACGCCGGAAGCCGCGCATCGGGCATTGGCGCAGAATAACGCCACCGCCCAGAACGCGGTTCAAGCAGAACAGGTTGCTGCCTCTAAACCTCCGAGGTAAGTAACCTTCTGATGCGAGTCACGGCTCCTCTGGTCAGCCCGTCCACAACTCGCATCACGGAGCGCGGTATCGCTCGCCCCCCGGCAGAAATACCGCGCTCCAAAGTTTCAAAGATAGGGGGACCCCGGAAACCCTATTGCTAGCAACTTCCGGGGAAATGAATGGGAGTATGAATATGAAGAAGATCTTCGCACTTGCCGGTATGCTCGCTGCCACGGTCCTCGCCACTCCGGCGGCGGCTGTTGACTTCGGTCTCGCGATCGGCGCCGGTTCCAGCTCGTCCAGCTCGACGGCTGTTGCTGGTTCGCAGGGTTCGTCTGCCAGCCTCATCGCTGGTGCAACGACCCAGACCTCGCAGAGCCTCGCGGCTTCGGGCGGTTCGGCCGTTTCGATCATGGACGGCAATGACCAGTCCAGCACTTCGGTGCATCAGAGCGAAACGCTCCAGACGGGCAACTCGGCTTCGCTGGGTCTCGCTGGTTCGCAGAACAGCAACTTCGCGTTCGGCGCCGGCTCCAGCTCGGCGAGCAATCAGCTCGTTGGCGTCTGGCTCTTCGTCCAGTAAGACTTAACCCGAAAGGGGACCAGTCGGAACGGGTGCGCCCCACGCAATTCGTTCTGGATGAAAGGGGAAGGGGTCGTACTTCGGTACGGCCCCTTTTCTTTGTAATTTTTTCACTTGTCAACTGAATAGATTGGAGCTACGGTACCTCATTCTAGACTTAAAAGACTAGGAAGTGAGTATTCGATGCTAGCCTGTCTATTTGACACTGAAACTACAGGGATCTATGATTATAGAGCACCAGCAAGTGCCGATCATCAGCCTGATGTAGTTCAACTTTGCGCCATGCTCTGTGATGAAGACAAGGTTTACTCAGCCATAAATGTCTTCGTTCATAGTGACTCGGAAATTCCGGAAGCAGCCTACGCGGTTCACCGGATTGATCGAGCAATGACAGCTCGCGTTGGTATCTCCAGGCTTCGTGCCTGTCAGCTCTTGGATAGCTTCGCTCGCAAGGCAGATGTTCTTGTCGGTCATAACATTGACTTTGATATTGGCATCATGATGACTGCCACTCTTCGTGAGGGTGGGAAGGGTGAATCATTGAAGAAGCCACGCTTCTGCACGATGAAGGAAGCAGTCCAGCATTGCAAGCTTCCTAATCCTAAGCGACCTGGAACTTTTAAGTGGCCTTCTCTTCAGGAGGCCTATACGATTCTAATTGACCAGCGCGGATTTTCCGGCGCACACGATGCTATGGCTGATGCGAGGGCTACATATGAACTCTATCGCGTTCTCGTCAGCAACCCTGTCTGAGGAACAAGCCCGAGATATAGCTTCTGCTTATATTCGTGGCGAGAAAGATCCTCCCAGGATTGCTCAACTGTTACAGATCGACTCGTTCGATCTCAACCTACTCATGCATCCTCTGGTGCGACGTTTCATCGTTGAGTTTCAGCGATCGCTTAGGAGTGACTACACACTTCATGATCATATGATGAAGCTAAAGGAGATTCGTAATTCCGCATTGGATGATGAGAATTGGAAGGTTGCTCTTGCATCTGAGATACAAATTGGGAAGGCTGCTGGTCTTTATGATCCTAAGCCTTTGGGTGATGACAGTGATAATCCTGATGCTATTGACCCAACAACCCTGACAACTGAGGAACTACGTCGTCGTCTGGCTAAGGCTATCGGTGCTACCATTCCCCAGAAAGAACTTCCAGCCCCGGAGGAAGATGAGGACTCCGATGATGTGAATCTCCATCTTGTATGAATGAAGCGGCACTCCTCCAAGAGCTCCTTCGTAGAGAAGAAGCCAAGATTCACATGGGGAACTTTGTTCCTTATGTGACAGAGGGTGATCATATACCGGCACCTCACCATGAGATTATATGTCGTGCTCTAGACGCTGCTGTCAGAGGTCACAAGAAACGCCTCATCATTGCCGCCCCTCCTGCTCACGCTAAGTCTGTCTATACGTCTCATAACTTTCCTGCCTTCTGGCTCGGTAACCACCCCAAAGATAAGATCATCGCGGCTTCACACACTCAGCCATTCGCTGAGGATATGGGGCGCAAGGTTCGTAACCTAGTCAATAATCCTCTCTATACTCAGCTCTTTGAGGGTGTCAAGATCGCTCCTGACCAGCGGGCGGCTGCACGATGGGAGACTACTGAGGGCGGCACCTATTTCACAACAGGCGTCGGTGGCTCAGTCGTTGGACGTCGCGCTAACCTTATCCTCATTGACGATCCCTACAAGTCTAAGCTGGTTGCCTATTCAGCTACTGAGCGAAAGAAGATATCTGAATGGTTCTTCGTTGACGTGGTGCCGCGCCTTCTCCCAGGCGGTGTGATTGTTATTATTGCGACCCGCTGGCATGAAGATGACTTGACAGGAGAGATCCTTAAGAAGTCTGCCAAGGGCGAAGTGGAGCATTATGAGCTCATCAGTTTACCTGCTCTGTGTGAAGATCCTAACGCACAAGTGGAGATAGAATTAGGCAGGAAATACGGTGAAGCCCTTTGGCCTGAGATGTATCCTCTCTCCAAATTGGCAGACATCAAAGGCGGCATGACTAGTGAGGGTATCCTTGATGAGTGGGAAGCCCTATATCAGCAGCGACCCAAGCCTGCCGAGACTGGTGAAGTAAAGAGCGAATGGTTTGAATACTACACTCGTCTTCCTGACGACCAGCAGTACATGAACATCGTATCATGGGATACTGCTGGCACCGTGAGTGAACGAGCTGACTATACTGTCGGTCTAGCTGCGGCATTGGGTATGAAGGATCGCAAGTTCTACCTCAAGGGAATGTACCGCAAGCAGGCAGAGTTCCATACTCTCATGCGAGACGTCCCTCATTTCAACGCGATACATGAAGCCCATGCGGTACTCATTGAGAGCAAGGGTACTGGGACCTCGCTCATACAGGTGCTAAAGATTGCTTCAGGGCAAAACATCATAGCTATTGCCCCTCAAAGAATAGGTGACAAACAAACTCGCTTTGAGTTAGCGGTTCCTGCTTTGGAAGCCAAGCGAGTTCTGTTACCACGAAATGCTGACTGGGTTCCACGCTTTCTTGAAGAGATGCTCACCTTTCCAGGTGCGGCACATGATGATATCCCAGATGCTTTCTCCCAGCTCATAAATCAGTACACCGATCGTGGTGTACGTCGGTCTACCCGCCCGCTCATAGGTGCCTAAGCCCTTGTCTTACGAGGGTAATATGGGCTAAGGTACAGGGTTAGAGAATGGGGCTGTGTGAAGTAGCTGGCCCTGGATCAGCCCCCATGCCAGAGAAGAGAGACCACTGATGGCCTTGCTCAAGCAGCTTCCAACAGACTACCAGAATTTCATTCACAAAAGCCGCTACGCAAGATTCTTAGATAACGAGGGAAGAAGGGAAAACTGGGACGAAACTGTCACCCGATACTTTGACTACTTTGAATCAGAGTTGGAAGAACATCAACGATACAAAGTTCCCAGTACTCTTCGCTCCGAGCTTATGGATGCGGTCTCTAATCTAGCAATCATGCCATCGATGCGAGCCATGATGACGGCGGGTGAAGCAGCCCGCCGAGAGAATATCTCCATCTTTAACTGTGCTTATCTACCGATTGACAAGCCCAAGGCATTTGCTGAAGTCCTATACGTTCTCATGTGTGGGACAGGTGTTGGCTTCAGTGTTGAGCGGCAAATTATCAAGAAGCTTCCTGAACTCCCTACCGAGTTCACCATCACAGCAGATGAGATTATCGTCCAGGACTCTAAGCAGGGTTGGGCGCAAGGCTATTTAGAGCTCATCGAGCATCTATGGGCGGGCCGGGTACCTGTGGTACGCACCCACCTAGTCCGAGGTGCTGGT